>Ga0194038_1000007_pt1 | contig 111697 bp, 98 predicted proteins | sample JunL226m_MetaG_FD_148630 | JGI IMG/M metagenome (GOLD analysis project Ga0194038, IMG submission 148630) | Anoxic zone freshwater microbial communities from boreal shield lake in IISD Experimental Lakes Area, Ontario, Canada - Jun2016-L227-6m | ecosystem: Environmental > Aquatic > Freshwater >... | reverse complement strand
CCAAATCGTTGGGATAAAAAAATAGCCACCAGCACATCCGTGCCAGCGGCCATTTACATTACCATTGTTGGTGCCCAGGAAGGGACTCGAACCCCCACGAAGTTACTCGCTAGTACCTGAAACTAGTGCGTCTACCAATTCCGCCACCTGGGCATTTCAGGAAAGTGGAGAAGTATATCAAAAACATTGTTCAAACCAGCGCATTGATGGATGAAGTTAGCGGGGTCGTTCAAGGCCACCGTGATGGGCATGGCTTTGTGTCGCGCGACGACGGGGCCCCGGACATCTATTTGCCACCCAACGAGATGCGCGCCGTCCTGCACAAGGACCGCGTCAAGGTACGCATCGTGCGCAGCGACCGCAAGGGGCGACCCGAGGGGCGCGTGGTGGAAATTGTGGAGCGTTCGTCCCAGCCCATCATCGGGCGACTGTTGCAGGAAAGCGGCGTCTGGCTGGTTGCCCCCGAAGACAAGCGCTACGGGCAGGATGTGCTGATCCCCAAGGGCGCTACCAGCGTGGCCAAGGTGGGGCAGGTGGTGGTGGTCGAACTGGTCGAGCCGCCGGCGCTGTTTGGCCAGCCGGTGGGACGCATCAAGGAAGTGCTCGGCGAAGTAGACGATCCGGGCATGGAAATCGAAATCGCGGTGCGCAAGTACAGCGTGCCCCATGTATTTTCGGAGTCCTGCGTGGCGCTGGCGCGCACGTTGCCGGACAAGGTGCGGCCCCAGGATCGCGGAGGCCGGGTCGATTTGACCGATGTGCCGCTGGTCACCATCGATGGCGAAGATGCGCGCGATTTTGACGACGCGGTGTACTGCGAACCCGCCACCACAGGCCGTGGAAAGTCAGCCGTCAAGGGTTGGCGTTTGCTGGTGGCGATTGCCGATGTCAGCCACTATGTAGAGACTGGTTCGGCCATCGACGTGGACGCTTACGACCGCGCCACCAGCGTCTATTTCCCGCGCCGGGTAATACCGATGCTGCCGGAAAAACTCTCCAATGGTTTGTGCTCACTCAACCCCGAGGTAGAGCGCCTGTGCATGGTGTGCGACATGCTGGTGAGCACCGAGGGCGTGGTGGGTGCCTACCAGTTCTACCCGGCGTTGATGTGGAGCCACGCGCGCTTTACCTACACCGAGGTGGCGGCCATCCTGAGCAATACGCGCGGGCCGGAAGCTCTGCGGCGCAAGGACCGGGTCAACGACCTGCTCAATTTGCATGGCGTGTACCAGGCTTTGGCCAAGGCGCGCCAGAAGCGCGGCGCGGTGGATTTTGAGACCACCGAGACGCAGATCGTGTGCGACGAAAACGGCCACATCGAAAAAATCATCCCGCGCACCCGCAACGTGGCGCACCGCTTGATCGAAGAGGCGATGCTCGCCGCCAACGTGTGCAGCGCCGACTACATCGCGCAGAGCAAGCATCCGGGCCTGTTTCGGGTGCATGAGGGGCCAACGCCGGAAAAGACCGAGATGCTGCGCAGCTACCTCAAGGCCACGGGTGTTGGCAAGACGGTGAGCGATACGCCGTCGCCATCCGAATTTCAGGGCATTGCCGAGGCAACCAAAGAGCGACCCGACGCGGCACAGATCCATGCCATGCTGCTTCGCTCGATGCAGCAGGCCATCTACACCCCCATCAACAGCGGCCACTTTGGTCTGGCGTTTGACGCCTATACCCATTTCACCAGCCCGATCCGGCGCTATCCCGACTTGCTGGTGCACCGGGTGATCAAGGCGATTCTTGCCAAGGCCAAGTACCAGTTGCCCGCCTTGCCCACGCCGGGCGAAGCGCACGCCAAGCTCTCACGCAGGTTGGAGAAAGGCCTTGCAGCCAAGGCCGGCATACCCGGCGTGAAGCCCAAGAAAGCCAGTGCCGAAGGGCAGGCGTGGTCAGCCGCAGGTTTGCACTGCAGCGCCAACGAGCGCCGCGCCGATGAGGCCAGTCGCGACGTAGAAGCCTGGCTCAAGTGCAAGTACATGAAGGAGCACCTGGGCGAGGAATACAGCGGCGTGGTTTCGGCAGCCACCAGTTTCGGTATTTTTGTGACGCTCGATGCCATGTACGTCGAAGGCATGGTGCACATCACCGAGTTGGGAGGCGAGTACTTCCGCTTTGACGAGATGCGCCAGGAGTTGCGCGGCGAAAGAACCGGCATCCGCTATGCCATTGGCACCCGGGTGCGTATCCAGGTGAGCCGGGTGGACCTCGACGGCCGAAAAATCGATTTCCGACTGGTCCACGACGGCGATTCCCTGTCCGACAAGAATCAACACCGCGACGCGGCACTGCGCGCCAAGCCACCAGCCTGGAAAGACCCGGAGGCAGGCTCGCCTGCGGCGATGTTTGCCGACAGCGCACGCAAGCGCAGCGGCCGCAATTCGGCCAAGCAGTCGGCTTCAGTTTCCAAAACTGGAACTGGCGCAAAAAAGGCGCCCAAAAAGCGGCGCTAACGCCCGCCCCTCTCAAGGCTAAAACTCGTAGGTCTCGCCTTCGCGCGCGAGCCGGATGTCCATGCCGTGCGCGATATCAGCGTAGTCGCGCAGCGCGCCCTGGAAAACGGCTTCAAGCGCATCGTCGCTGCGGGTGGGTTCGTGGTGGGTGCAGTACAGCACCTTGGCCCCTGCGGCGCGGGCGCATTGCATGCTGGTGCCAAAGGTGCCGTGGCCCCAGCCGCGCTTGGCAGCGTATTCGGCGTCGGTGTAGGAACTGTCGGCAATCAGGACGTCCACGCCCCGCATCGCGTCTTCAATGCTCCGGGTTTTTTGGTCCACAAACGCCTGGTACTCGTCATAGCCGTCGTCGCCGGGTTGGTAGATGTTGTAGGGGGGCTCATGGTCGCCGGTAAAGAACACCGATTTCCCGTGGCTCTCGATGCGGTAGCCGAAGTCAATCACCGGATGGTTCAGCAGGCAAGGCGTCACCGTGGCCGACCCGATCTGGATCGATTGCTCCGGCATCAACGTGACGTATTCAATTTTTGCCTTCATTTCCACTTCGCGCACCGGAAAGTAGCTGTACTGCAACTGCACCGCCATCACCTGCTCGATCCCTTTTCCCGATACCGGGTCAAAGCCGCCGTGCAGCCGCAAGGTGTTTCCTGGAATGAAGTTGGGAATGAACATCGGCAGACCCTGAATGTGGTCCCAGTGCGAGTGCGTGATCAGCACATTGGCCGTGACGGGCATGTGTGCCAGCAAAGACTGTGACAGCGGAAATATCCCGGTGCCTGCGTCCAGGATGATCAGTTCGTTGTCGTCGGTGCGAACCTCGATGCAGGTGGTGTTGCCTCCATAGCGCACAGTCTTTTCGCCCGGTGACGCGATCGATCCGCGTACCCCCCAAAACCGCACTTTCATGGTTGTCCTTTCAGGCTTTGGCAAACAGGGTGGCTTCGTCCAGCACGTGCTGCAGGTCGCCCAGGGAGGTGATAACCTGGTCCAGATCGCCGCCGAGCCGCTTGACCACCGGATCGGGCAAGGCATCAATGCAGCAGTTCCCACCAAAGCCGAAGTTCAGCTTCTTGCAGATCTGGTTGGCACCAAATACGCAGGCAATCATCGGCGTGTCCTTGAGGTCGGCAACGTTGAGGTGCCCAATGGTCTCGATCAGGTCCGGGGCAAAGTGCCACTTTTCTACCAGCATGGCACCCACTACCGCATGGTCAGCCCCAATGCTTTGCTGCAAGGCTGCGTGCAGTGAACTGCCGTTGCTTTTTGATATGTCCAGCGCCACCCGAAATTCCTTGGGCATGCTCTGGGCAAAAACGACCTTGCCAAAGTCATGCAACAAACCGGCAATGAAGCAGTCCATTGGGTCGATGCCGCCCATGCGGGTGGCAAGTTGCTTGGCCAGTCCGGCGGTGGCAAGGGAGTGGATCAGGTACTGCTGGATGTCAAATCCAGACGGATTGTCCTTGGGCAGCATCCCGATGGCGGCAATGCCCAGCGCCAGGTTCTTGATGGTGTTGAAGCCCAGGTACACCACGGCGTGGCCGACCGAGGTAATCTGCTTTGGCAGGCTGTAATAGGCCGAATTCACCACCTTGAGAATTTTGACAGTGACGACCGGGTCTTTGTCGATCACCTCGACCAGATCCTTGGGGGTGCTGTTGACGTCGCGGGTGAGTTCCAGAATCCGCTGCACGCTTTTGGGGAATGCGGGCATGGCGTCCACCGCCGCCGTGAGCTTCTGGCTTAGTTCAGGACGCAGGCTGCTAGCCATGGGCTGGTGCGGGCTGGGTGAAGAGATGGAAACCCGATTTCATGGCACTCCTGCTTCTGGTGGATGGCGTCCGGTGTGGGAAAGAAAATTGCAGCACCATGTTATACTCGAACGGTTTTGCTGGGGGCATGTGTGCCTTTGGCAACTCAATCGCAAACCAGTCCCACCAAGGTGTTGCTGCTTTCGCGGGATTCTATTCCTGCGGGGGCGCAATCGGCGGACTTGGTTTTAGAACCAACCTTTGGAGTTAACTATGTCAGTCACTATGCGCGAAATGTTGGAAGCCGGCGTCCACTTTGGACACCAAACCCGCTTCTGGAACCCGAAAATGGCCCCGTTCATATTCGGCCATCGCAACAAAATCCACATCATCAACCTGGAAAAATCGCTCCCGATGTTCCAGGACGCCGCCAAGTTTGTGCGCCAACTCTCCGCCAAGCGCGGAACTATTTTGATGGTGGGCACCAAGCGCCAGGCGCGCGATACCATTGCTGCAGAAGCACAACGCGCCGGCGTTCCCTTTGTGGACCAGCGTTGGCTTGGCGGCATGTTGACCAACTTCAAGACCGTCAAGACCTCCATCAAGCGCCTCAAGGACATGAAGGTCCAGCAGGAAGCGGGTCTGGACAGCATGAGCAAGAAAGAGCAACTCATGTTTGCCCGCGAACTCGAAAAGCTGGAAAAAGACATTGGCGGCATTCAGGATATGGCGTCCTTGCCTGATGCCATTTTTGTCATCGACGTGGGCTACCACAAGATTGCCATCGCCGAAGCACGCAAGCTTGGCATCCCGCTGATTGGCGTGGTCGATTCCAACCATTCGCCCGAAGGCATTGATTACGTCATTCCCGGCAACGACGATTCGTCCAAGGCCGTGACCCTGTACGCCCGTGGCATTGCAGACGCCATCCTGGAAGGCCGCGCCAATGCGGTGGACGACGTCATCAAGGCCGTGGTCGCCGAGAGCGAGGACGAGTTTGTCGAGGTGAGTGAGTCCGCGGCCTAAGGCCGACGCACCCAACAAAGGGGCTTTCGTGCCCCTTTTTTTTAGCGCTTAGTAAACTATTGTTTTGAATACGGAGAGAAAAATGGCTGCAATTACCGCAAGCATGGTCGCTGAACTGCGTGGAAAAACCGATGCCCCCATGATGGAGTGCAAGCGAGCACTGACCGAAGCCGAAGGCGACATGGCCAAGGCCGAAGAACTGTTGCGCGTCAAACTCGGCAGCAAAGCCGGCAAGGCAGCTGCCCGGATTACCGCCGAAGGCGTTGTTGCTGTGTCGATCGAAGGCGACGTGGGTGCCATGATCGAAGTCAATTGCGAGACCGACTTTGTCACCAAGAACGACAGCTTCCTGGCCCTGGCGAATGCCGTAGCGGCACTGGTTGCCAAGAACAATCCCGCCGATGTAGCCGCCCTGGGCGCACTCGCCTACGCGCAAGACGGATTCGGCCCGACGCTGGAAGACGTGCGCAAGGGTTTGATTGGCAAGATCGGCGAAAACATGACGTTTCGCCGCTTCAAGCGCTACGCATCCGGCGCAAAGCTGGCGTCCTACCTGCACGGAACCCGCATTGGCGTGGTGGTGGAGTACGACGGTGACTTCACCGCCGCCAAGGACGTTGCCATGCACGTGGCAGCCATGAAGCCGGTCGCCCTGACCAGCGCCGACGTGCCCGCCGAATTGGTGGCGCGTGAACGCTCGGTTGCGGCTGCCAAGGCGGCTGAAGACGCAGCCGTTGCTACGGCTGCGGGCAAGCCGGTTCAGTCGGCCGAGATTGTGGCCAAGCGCATTGACGGCGGCGTGCAGAAATACCTCAAGGAAGTTTCGCTCTTCAACCAACAGTTTGTGAAGAACGACAAGCAAACCGTGGAGCAAATGCTCAAGGCGGCATCCACCGGGGTCAAGGCGTTTACGCTGTACGTGGTGGGCGAAGGCATCGAGAAAAAGGTCGATGATTTCGCAGCCGAGGTGGCGGCGCAGGTCGCTGCAGCCAAGCAGGCCGGCTAACTCCCGACCCGCTCCTTGCTTGCCTTCTTTCCCATTGCTACTGAAAGCCTCCCATGGACATCGAAAAGCCGGCCTATAAGCGCATCTTGCTGAAGCTCTCCGGGGAGGCGTTGATGGGTGATGACCAGTTTGGCATCAACCGCAATACCATCGTCCGCATGGTCGACGAGATTGCCGAGGTCACCCGCCTGGGAGTCGAAGTGGCGGTGGTTATTGGCGGTGGCAACATCTTTCGCGGTGTGGCGGGCGGCTCGGTCGGGATGGACCGGGCCACGGCCGACTACATGGGCATGCTGGCCACGGTGATGAATGCCCTGGCCCTGGGCGACACCATGAACAAGGCCGGACTGACGGCGCGCGTGATGTCGGCCATTGCGATTGAGCAGGTGGTGGAGCCCTACGTGCGACCCAAGGCGTTGCAGTACTTGGAAGAGGGCAAGGTCGTGATTTTTGCGGCCGGAACCGGCAACCCGTTCTTTACGACCGATACGGCGGCTGCACTGCGCGGTGCAGAAATTGGTGCCGAGATCGTGCTCAAGGCCACCAAGGTCGACGGCGTTTACACTGCGGACCCCAAGAAGGACCCCAAGGCAGTGCGCTATTCAAAGATTACCTTTGACGAAGCCATGTCCAGAAATCTGGGCATCATGGACGCGGCAGCGTTTGCCTTGTGCCGCGACCAGAAGCTGCCGATCAAGGTGTTTTCAATTTTCAAACACGGCGCACTCAAGCGTGTCGTTCTGGATCAGGATGAGGGTACGTTGGTGCATGTCTGAGGAGCTTGTCTCTGCTTTGGCTTATACGACGCGAGGATGAACTATGGCGATCACTGAAGTAATGAAGAACCTGGAAGCCAAGATGGACCAGTCCATCGAAGCGTTCAAGCACAACCTGACCAAGATCCGCACCGGCCGCGCCAATCCGGCTTTTCTCGATTCGGTGCACGTGGAGTACTACGGATCGATGCTGCCCATCAGCCAGGTGGCAAATTTGTCGCTGCTCGACGCACGCACTATCAGCGTGCAGCCTTGGGAAAAGGGGATGGGTGCCAAGATCGAGAAAGCCATCCGCGACAGTGACCTCGGGCTGAACCCGTCGAGCATGGGCGACCTGATCCGGGTGCCAATGCCGGTCATGACCGAAGAACGTCGGCGCGAACTCACCAAGGTGGTACGCGGCGAAGGCGAGGGCACCAAGGTTGCCATTCGCAACATCCGGCGCGACGCCAATGACCACGTCAAAAAGATCGTGAAAGACAAGCTCGCTTCCGAGGATGACCAAAAGCGCTCCGAAGCCGACATTCAAAAGGTCACCGACAAGCACATTGCTGAAGTGGATCGCCTGGTTGCAGCCAAAGAGCATGACATCATGGCGGTGTGATCCTGCCGAGCGATTGTTGGACAGGCATTAGCGTATGACCTCGGCCACCGATGTTCCCCAGCATGTGGCGGTCGTCATGGATGGCAATGGCCGCTGGGCTACCCAGCGTTACCTGCCGCGCATCGCCGGCCACCGCCAGGGTGTCGAGGTGCTCAAGCGCATGGTGCGGGCCTGCGCCGAGCGGGATATTGCCACGCTTACCGTATTTGCTTTTTCTTCCGAGAACTGGCGTCGGCCAGCGGACGAAGTCTTGGGTCTGATGGACATTCTGATGATGGCCTTGTCGCGCGAAGTGACTCAAATGCAGCGCGATGGTGTCCAGATCCGATTCGTCGGATCGCGCGAGGCGCTCTCCGAGAAGATCAAGACCGGTCTGGAGAAGGCCGAGGCACTGACTGCCAGCAATTCAAAAATTGTCCTGAACGTCTGCTTCAACTACGGCGGGCGCTGGGACATTGCCAACGCCGCCCGGCAACTGGTGGCGCTCAACAAGGAAGTAACCGAAGACAACCTGAGCCAAACCCTGGCCTTGGCCCATTGCCCTGACCCTGATCTGGTAATTCGCACCGGCGGCGAAAAGCGGTTGAGCAATTTCCTGCTGTGGCAGGCGGCGTATTCGGAGTTGTATTTCAGCGAACTGCTGTGGCCCGACTTCGATGAAGCTGCCCTGGACGCGGCACTGGCAGAGTACGCCGCCCGCGAGCGGCGTTTTGGAAAAACATCGCAGCAGCTCGCGGCTGATGCTGGCGTTGCGGTGCAGAACTGACATGCTCAAGCAAAGAATCATCACGGCGTTGATCCTGTTGGCAATATTGGTGCCAGCCCTGTTGCACCCTGAGCCGCAGGCTTTTTCCCTGGTCGCCCTGGTGTTGATTTCGGCCGGTGGCTGGGAGTGGGGGCGGCTCAACCAAAGCAGCGCGGCAACTGCCTGGGCACTGGGGCTCACCTGCGCTGCACTGTGTCTGGGTTCGTGGTTTGGCGGGTTGGTCTGGATGAATTTGCGACCACTCTGGATCGTCGTTGGCTGTGCTTGGGTTGCACTGGCGGCATGGTTGCTGCGTGAGGGCGTCCCGGTATGGGCTACGGTACCCCGGCCGTTGCGCCTGGTGGGAGGCGTTGCTGCTCTGTGGGTCGCATGGCTGGCGGTGGTGCAGATCAAGATGGTGGGCATCAACTTCCTGTTTTCCGCGCTGATGCTGGTCTGGGCTGCAGACACATTTGCCTACTTTGCCGGACGTGGCTTGGGCGGCAAGCTGTTCAAGAACAAACTGGCTGCGTCCATCAGTCCTGGCAAGACCTGGGAAGGTGTCGTGGGTGGAATGATTGGCGTGGTTGCGATGGCAGCGGCATGGCGCTGGATGGATGGCGCGCAGGCAATGGCGTCGATAAGCCTCTATACCCTGCTCGGATACGGCGGCTTTTGGTTCTCGCTGGTTGCGGTGCTGTTTCTCACCATGATGAGCGTGGCCGGGGATTTGGTCGAGTCGCTGTTCAAGCGCAGTGCGGGCGTCAAGGACAGTAGCGCCCTGCTGCCCGGGCACGGCGGTGTGCTCGACCGGCTCGACGCCCTGTTGCCGATCCTGCCGCTGGCCATGATGTTCAAAACCCTATGAGCCAGCCCAAGTCGCGCGTCACGGTGCTCGGCTCCACCGGTTCGATTGGCGTCAACACGCTGGATGTGATCGATCGGCACCCCGACCGCTTTGAGGTATTCGCCTTGACCGCATCGGTCAATGTGGACGCCATGGTGGCGCAGTGCGCAGCGCATACGCCCGAGTTTGCGGTCATGGCCAGCGAACCCCATGGGTGTGCGCTCGAAGACAAATGCCGCAGCCTGGGCCTAGCGACGCGGGTGCTGTGGGGTGCGCAGGCGATTGAAATGGTGGCGGCGCACGAGCAGGCCGACGTGGTGATGGCCGCGATTGTCGGTGCCGCCGGACTAGCGCCTTGCATGGCGGCGGCAGCAGCAGGCAAGCGCTTGCTGCTGGCCAACAAGGAAGCGCTGGTGGTGGGCGGCCAACTCTTCATGGACACGGTTCAGTTGGGCGGCGCGACCCTGCTGCCGATTGACAGCGAGCATTCGGCGATTTTTCAATCCCTGCCGCAAGACCCGCGCGACTGGCCGCTGTGTGTCGAAAAAATCATTCTCACCGCGTCCGGTGGCCCCTTTCGCACCCGTGACGTGGCAACCTTGCGCGACGTCACGCCCGAGCAGGCGTGCGCGCACCCGAATTGGGTGATGGGCCGCAAGATTTCGGTGGACTCGGCGACCATGATGAACAAGGCGCTCGAAGTCATCGAAGCCCGGTTCCTGTTCGGCATGGAGCCGCACAACATTGAGGTCGTGATCCACCCGCAGAGCGTGATCCATTCCATGGTCCAGTACCTGGACCATTCGGTGGTGGCGCAGTTGGGCACGCCCGATATGCGCGGCCCCATCGCCTACGGGTTGTCGTGGCCCGCGCGCGTGCAGTCGGGCGCGGCGGCACTGGATTTTTCGCGCATGGCTGCGCTCACGTTTGAAACACTCGACGGCACCGAGCACCGGCAGCGCTTTCCCGGCCTGCTGCTGGCCTGGGAATCTTTACAAGGCCCGCGCGGAACTACGGCAGTGCTCAATGCCTCCAACGAAGTGGCTGTGGCAGCCTTTCTGGACGGGCGGATTCGTTTCGACCAGATTCATCACGTCAATACCGCGACCTTGGAGCGCGTGGTGCCACAGGCTCCGGGTTCGCTTGCGGACCTGTTGATGTTGGACGCGCAATCCCGCCGGATTGCACAAGAGTGCGCAGCCCGGTTGGGCGCGTGACACAGAATGATTTTGGTATGTTGACAGCATTCGCTTTTATTGTTGCCATTGCAGCTTTGGTGGTGGTGCACGAACTCGGGCACTACGCCATGGCGGTGGCCTGCGGCGTGAAGGTGCTGCACTTCTCGGTCGGCTTTGGCCCGCGCCTGTGGGGCTGGACTTCGCCCAAGCGTGGCACCGAATTTGTGGTGGCCGCCTTCCCCCTTGGCGGATTTGTCAAGATGCTTGATGAGCGCGAAGGCCCGGTCGATCCGGCGCAACGGGGCATGGCATTCAACGTGCAGCCGCTGCGCAGCCGCTCGGCGATTGTTGCTGCCGGGCCGCTCGCCAATCTGGCGCTGGCGGTGCTGCTCTACGCCATCGTGCATTGGATTGGTGTGGAGCAGCCCGAGCCGGTGCTGTCCAAGCCTTCGGCGGGTTCGGTGTTTGCGCAAGCCGGTTTTTCCGGTGGCGAGCGCGTGCAGCGGGCGGGCTACGACGCCGACAACCTGCAACCGGTGCTCTCGTTTGAAGACGTGCGCTGGTGGCTGACGCACGGCGCTTTGGAACATCGCGACATCACGCTGGAGTATGCACAGGCCAACCATCGCTCACCCAAGCTTGCCCGCATTCCTTTGGGCACGTTGGAGCACGACCGGATTGACGCAAGCCTGTTTCAGAAAATCGGCGTGTCAACCCCGTTTTCGCAGGCGCGCCTGGAAGGTCTGGTCGAGGGGGCAGCAGCAAGCGAAGCCGGTTTGCGCGCGGGAGATGTGGTCGAGCGCGTCGATGGCGTGGTGATGCAAGACGCCGCCCAGTTGCGCGAACTCATCCGCCTCTCAGGCCGCGACGGGCAGGCCAAAAGCCAAATGTGGCAGGTGCGCCGTGCCGGGGCGCTGCAGGAAATTGCCGTCACCCCGCGCGTGGAGTTCGACAAGGGCGTCTCCATCGGGCGGGTGGGGGCATACATCGGCGCGCCGGTGGCCCTGGTTCTGGTGCGCTACGGTGTGGTCGATGGGTTGGTTCGGGCGGTCGAGCGCACCTGGGATGTGTCGGCCTTGACCCTGCAGATGATGGGCAAGATCGTGGTTGGCGACGCCTCGATCCGCAATTTGAGCGGCCCCATCACGATTGCCGAATACGCGGGCAAATCGGCGGCTATCGGGTTCACTTCGTATGTGCTGTTTTTGGCGCTGATCAGCGTCAGCCTGGGCGTGCTCAATTTGTTGCCCGTGCCGGTTCTGGATGGGGGCCACCTGCTATATGATGTTTGGGAGTGGATCAGTGGCAAGCCGGTGCCGGATTCCTGGATGGAAAACTTGCAGCGCGTAGGCTTTGCCATGCTGCTGTTGCTGATGTCCGTTGCCGTCTTCAATGATGTAACGCGGTTGTTGGGTTGATGGGTGGGTTGCACCCGGATGCTGACGAACTTTTATTGGTAAACATGCATTTCAATCGTAATTTTTTTCGCGTTGCGTTGACTGTTGGCGCGTTGTTTGTGTCCTTGCAGGCAGCGCTGGCGCTGGAGCCGTTTACGGTGCGCGACATCCGTGTCGAGGGCCTGCAACGGGTGGAAGCGGGTACCGTGTTTGCGTCCCTGCCAGTGCGCGTGGGCGACACCTACAGTGACGACAAGGCTGCTACCGCGATCCGGTCGCTGTTTGCCTTGGGTCTTTTCAAGGACGTGCGCATCGAAGTCAATGCCGGGGTACTGGTGGTGGTGGTCGAAGAGCGCCCGACCATCGCCGAAGTTGAGTTCTCCGGTACCAAGGAGTTTGACAAGGATGTGCTCAAGAAAGCTCTGAAAGACATCGGCCTGACCGACGGGCGACCCTTTGACAAGGCACTGGTGGACCGTGCCGAGCAGGAACTCAAGCGCCAGTACATCAACCGCAGCATGTATTCGACCGAGGTGGTCACCACCGTCACTCCCATCGAGCGCAACCGGGTGAACCTGAGCTTTGCGGTGGTTGAGGGCGAGACCGCCAAGATTCGCGAAATCCGCATCGTCGGTGCCAAGGCTTTTTCGGAGTCCACCCTGCTGGGTCTGTTCGATCAGGACACCGGCGGCTGGTTGAGCTGGTATACCAAGTCGGACCGCTATTCGCGTGCCAAATTGAATGCCGACCTGGAGTCCTTGCGCTCGTACTACATGACCCGTGGCTATCTGGAATTCAAGGTGGACTCGACCCAGGTAGCCATGTCACCCAACAAGCAGGACATGGGAATCACCATCAACGTGACCGAGGGCGAACGCTTTGTGGTGTCCAAGATCAAGTTGGCGGGTAATTTTCTGGACAAGGACGATGAGTTCCGCTCGCTGGTGACGGTGGTGGCGGGCGAAGCCTACAACGCCGACCGCGTAACGCAAACCACCAAGGCGTTTACCGATTTTTTCGGCAACTTCGGGTTTGCCTTTGCCCGGGCCGAAGCGCGCACCGATATTGACCGTGCTACCAATCGCGTGGAACTGACGCTGCAGGTCGACCCCGGCCACCGCGTGTACGTGCGGCGTGTCAACGTGGCGGGTAACGACCGCACTCGCGACGAAGTGATACGCCGTGAGTTCCGGCAACTTGAGGCCGCCTGGTACGACGGCGAAAAGATTCGCCAGTCGCGCAACCGAGTCGATCGGCTTGGTTACTTCAAGGAAGTAAGCATTGATACGCAAGAGGTGCCGGGTTCGCCCGACCAAGCGGATATCACGGTGACCGTGGCCGAAAAACCCACCGGCAGTCTGAGCCTGGGCGCAGGTATTTCAAGCGCTGATGGTTTGGGGCTGTCGTTCGGGTTCAAGCAGGACAACGCCTTCGGCTCGGGTAATTCGCTTGGGGTGGAAATCAATACCAGCAAGATCAACCGCGTCATCGTCTTCAATACCACCAACCCTTACTTCACCGAAGACGGGGTTTCGCGCACGATTGACCTGTACCAGCGCAACTCGCGGCCCTACGCCGACCTCAATGGGTATTCGATTGAGACCACCGGCGCGAGCATGCGCTTTGGCGTGCCGTTTACCGATTCGGACACGGTGTTTTTTGGTGCCGGCGTGGACCGCACCAGCATCGTTCCCGGTACCTACCTGCCCACGGTGTACTCCGACTTTGCCGACCAGTATGGCCTGACCAGCAATGCCCTGCCGCTGACCGTGGGTTGGGCGCGCGATACCCGCGATAGCGCGCTGGCGCCGAGTTCAGGCCGGTTGGCACGCATATCGGGCGAGTGGAGTGTGGGTGGCGAGTTGCGTTACGCCCGCGTAACGACGTTGTACCAGCAGTTTTACCCAGTGAGCAAGAAGATCACGGCGGCATTTAATGCCGAGCTTTCGCTGGGCGCTGGTACCTCCGGACAAACCTATCCGATCTTCAAGAACTTCTATTCCGGTGGCCTGGGTTCGGTGCGGGGTTTTGAGCAGGGCAGCCTTACCACGGGAGCACAGCGCGCCATCTTGGCAGCGTCCCCAGGAATCAATGCAGCGGTCGCCACGGGGGGCACCAAAAAGATCACGTTCAACGCCGAGCTTTTGTCGCCTCTGCCGGGTGGCGGCAACGACCGCACCTTGCGCATGTACACTTTCTTTGACGCTGGTGGCATTTATGGGGACGACGAAGCGATTCAACTGAGCGACCTGCGCACCTCGATGGGCGTAGGGATTAGCTGGATCTCACCGGTGGGGCCGCTGCGGTTGGCGTTTGCGAAACCCATCAACAAGTTCGATAGCGATAAAATCCAGGCCATGCAATTTCAAATCGGGACATCTTTCTAATGAAGACACTTTCCTCTTACTGGTTGGCGGGTTTACTTGTGGCGGGAGCGGCCACGGCTGCTATGGCCCAGGAATCCAAAGTGGGCTACATCAATACCCAGCGGATCACGTCCGAGTCTGGTCCGGCCAAGGCCGCGCAAACCAAGTTGGAGGCGGAATTTTCCAAGCGGCAGAAAGAGTTGACCGATTTGCAGTCCTCGATCAAGGCCATGGGCGAGAAGTTTGAGCGCGATGCGCCCACCTTGCCGGAGAGTCAGCGCGTCAACCGCCAAAAGGAATTGTCCGACCAGAACCGCGAGTTCCAGCGCAAGCGCCGCGAATTTGAGGAAGACCTCAATGCCCGTCGCAATGAGGAATTGCAGCAGGTGCTCGACAAGGCCAACAAGGCTGTCAAAGTGGTTGCCGAGGGTGAGAAGTACGACCTGGTCATCCAGGAGGCGGTGTACACCAGTGGCAAGCACGACATCACCGACAAGGTTCTCAAGATCCTCAACGCGGGCAGCAAGTAAGCCGGACGCGCCAAGGTCTGCGTGATGGAGATTCGCTTGGCGGCCGTTGTAGCGGCATTGGGCGGCGACCTGCACGGTGATGCCAATATGCTGGTCTCCGGGCTGGCTTCCCTGGAAGCGGCGACACCTGGTGACCTGAGTTTTTTAAGCAACCCCAAGTACCAGCAACAGTTGGCAGAGTCCAAGGCGGGTTGCGTGGTGGTGGGGCCGCAGATGCTCAGCGCTGCGCAGGCACGCGGTGCCTGCATCGTGGCCGAGCAACCCTACCTGTACTTCGCCAGGCTCACCCAGTTGTGGAAGCAAGGCAGCCAGGTCGATGCAGGCCCACGCATTCACCCCAGCGCCGTGATTGATCCAGAAGCCCAAGTGGACGCCACGGCGCGCATTGGCGCGCTGTGTGTGCTTGAGCGCGGTGCGCGCGTGGGAGCCCACACCGTGCTCAAGTCGCGCGTGACCGTGGGTGAGAACTGTGTCGTGGGTGCGCGCTGCATTCTGCATTCGGGCGTGGTGATCGGTGCTGACGGTTTTGGCTTCGCGCCCAACGGCGAGGTTTGGGAAAAGATTGAGCAACTCGGCGCGGTGCAGATCGGCAACGATGTCGAAATCGGTGCCAACACCTGCATCGACCGGGGTGCGCTGCAAGACACCGTGATCGAAGACGGCGTCAAGCTCGACAACCTGATCCAGATCGGGCACAACGTGCGCGTGGGGCGCAATACCGCCATGGCCGGCTGCGTTGGGGTGGCAGGCAGTGCCACCATTGGCGCGAACTGCACCGTCGGTGGTGGCGCCATCGTGCTGGGGCACCTCACGCTGGCCGACCACGTCAACATTTCCGCAGCGACCGTGGTGACACGGTCCATCCTCAAGCCGGGGCATTACACCGGCATATTCCCCGTGGATGAGAATGCATCCTGGGAGCGCAATGCCGCAACGCTCAAGCAGTTGCATACCTTGCGCGACCGTATCAAAGCGATTGAAAAAGAAATTGGGTCACGATGAATATCCACGAAATTCTCAAAAAGCTGCCGCACCGCTATCCGTTTTTGCTGGTGGACCGGGTGTTGTCGATTGACAAGGGCAAGTCGATCCAGGCGCTCAAGAACGTCACCATCAACGAGCCGTTTTTTGGCGGGCACTTTCCGCACCGTCCGGTGATGCCAGGCGTGTTGATGCTTGAAGCGCTGGCGCAGGCCGCCGCGCTGTTGTCGTTTGACGCCATGGGCGTCTCGCCCGACGACAAGACCGTGTACTACTTTGCCGGCATCGACTCGGCGCGCTTCAAGCGCCCGGTGGAGCCGGGCGATCAGCTCATCATGGACGTCGAGTTGCTGCGCGCCAAGTCGGGCATCTTCAAGTTCAAGGGCGTGGTTCGGGTCGAAGGCAATGTCGCGTGCGAGGCCGAGCTGATGTGCACCATGCGTACCGTGGCTTGAGGAAAGGTGCTGCTGCCGTGAGCCTGATCCATCCCAGCGCCATCGTCGACCCGGGTGCGCAACTTGACACCTCGGTAACGGTCGGCCCCTACACCACCATTGGAGCGCACGTGCGCATAGGCGCAGGCACCACGGTGGGCGCGCATTGCGTGATCGAGGGCCACACCACCATTGGGCGCGACAACCGCATTTTCCAGTTCAACTCGCTCGGTGCCATTCCCCAGGACAAGAAGTACGCGGGCGAGCCCTGCGAACTGGTCATTGGTGATCGCAACACGATCCGCGAGTTCTGCACCTTCAACATCGGCTCACCCGGCGACGCCGGGGTAACCACCATCGGCAGCGACAACTGGATCATGGCCTACGTGCACATTGCCCACGACTGCCAGGTGGGCGACAACACCATCTTCGCCAACGGCGCGACGCTGGGCGGCCATGTGCACGTGGCCGACTGGGTGTTCCTCGGCGGCCTCTCGGGCGTGCACCAGTTCGTGCGCATAGGCGCACATGCCATGACCGGCTTTCAGACACGTCTGGCACAAGACCTGCCGCCGTACGTCACCGTGGCGGGCAATCCGGCCACCGCTGCGGGCATCAACCAGGAAGGGCTGCGTCGGCGCGGTTTCAGCCCCGAACGCATTGCCGTCATCAAGCAACTCAACCGCCTGCTCTACCGCCAGGGCCTGACCCTCGCTGCGGCCCAGGCCGAGATGGCGCAGTTGATCGACAAAGAGCCTGCATCGGCCGCCGACGTGCAGATGATGCTTGACTTTTTGGCCGCGTCCGAGCGCGGCATTGTTCGTTAAGGCCGAGGGCAATGCCGCAACACGCTCCTCGCCTGGCCATGGTGGCGGGCGAGGCCTCCGGTGATCTTTTGGCCGGTCTGCTGCTGGGCGGTTTGCGCGCGCGCTGGAGCAATCTGCAGGCGGTGGGCATTGGCGGGCCACGCATGGCGCAGCAGGGCTTTGAGGCCTGGTGGCCGCACCACACGCTGGCGCTGCACGGATTCAGTTGGGAACTGCTGCGCCGTTACCGCGAGATCGTGGGCATTCGCAACCAGTTGCGCGAGCGGCTGCTGGCGCAGCGCCCCGACGTTTTCATTGGCATCGACGCACCCGACTTCAATTTGGGGTTGGAAGCCGCGCTCAAGGCGCAGGGTATCCCAACCGTGCACTTTGTCTCGCCGTCGGTGTGGGCCTGGCGGCCCGAGCGCATGGCCAAAATCCGCAACAGCACCGACCTGGTGTTGTGCATTTTTCCGTTTGAGCCCGAGCTGCTGCAGCGCAACGGCATTGCCGCCACCTATGTCGGCCACCCTCTGGCCAGCGTGATCCCGATGGAGCCAGACCGCGCGGCGGCGCGTGCCGCCCTGGGGCTCTCCGACCACGACGACGTGGTGGCGATTTTGCCCGGCAGCCGCAGGTCCGAGATTGCCCACCTGGCGGCGCGCTTTTTTCAGGCAGCGGCGCTGATCCTGCAGGCGCGGGCCGCCACCCAATTCATTGTGCCCGCCGTACCCGGACTGCGCGCCGAAATTGAGCGCCTGGCGCAGCGCCAGAGCCTGGGCAACAGCTTGCGCGTGCTCGACGGCCAATCGCACACGGCGCTGGCGGCCTGTGACGCAACGCTGATTGCCAGCGGAACGGCCACGCTGGAGGCGGCACTGTTCAAGCGCCCGATGGTGATTGCCTACCACATGGCCTGGTTGTCGTGGCAGTTGATGCGGCGCAAGCAATTGCAGCCCTGGGTGGGCCTGCCCAATATTTTGTGCGGTGAGTTTGTCGTGCCGGAGTTGCTACAGGACGCCGCCACCCCCGCTGCCTTGGCGCGCGAGGTCGAAGTCTGGCTCGACGCCAAGCACCACGATCCTGCGAAAATAGCGCAGTTGCAAAGCCGGTTTGCCACCATGCACCAGCTGTTGCAGCGCGACACTGTGACCCTTGCCACCGATGCGATCCAAAACCTTCTTGTCCGCTGAACAGGTTCCCCTGATGTGGGACGCACCCGGCTTGCTCGCGGGTGTGGACGAGGCCGGTCGCGGGCCGCTGGCTGGGCCGGTAGTGGCTGCAGCGGTGATTCTGGACGATCAAAACCCGATCAAGGGGCTGGCTGACTCCAAGGTGCTGAGCCCGCGCCGACGCGCCCAGCTGTACGAAGAAATCCGCGCCCGCGCGCTGTGCTGCAGCGTCGCCGAGGCCAGCGTCGATGAAATCGACAGCCTGAATATTTTGCAAGCCACACTGCTGGCCATGCGCCGCGCGGTGCAGGGCCTGCGCTTGAAGCCCACCCTGGTGCTGGTCGATGGCAACCGCTTGCCGGTGCTCGACATTCGCGCCCAAGCCATCGTCAAAGGTGACAGCAAGGTGGCAGCCATCGCAGCCGCATCGATTCTGGCCAAGGTTCACCGCGACCGCTGGTGTCTTGAACTCGATGCCACCTATCCCCACTACGGATTTGCCAGCCACAAGGGCTACGGCACGGCCGAGCACCTCCAGGCGTTGCAGGCGCACGGGGCTTGCCCGCAGCATCGCAAGTCGTTCGCGCCGGTGGCGCGGGTGCTGGCATGAGCCAGGCGCGCTCCATCGCCTCGCGCGACAACCCCTTGCTCAAGGAGTTGCGCAAACTCAGCACCGACAACACCGCCTACCGCAAGGCAGGGCGTTACTGGATCGAGGGTGAGCATTTGTGCAGTGCGGCGCTGCTGCGCGGCCTGGTGCCGGAAGTGGCGGTTTTCTCCGATGCCTATTGGCCTGCAGCGCCGGTGCCCTACACGCATGCCGCTGGCAGCAACGTCGTCATTCCCGAAGCACTGTTTGCCGAACTCAGTGGACTGGAGTCGCACGGGCGCTTCGGCTTTGTGGTTTCGCTCCCGCCAAGCCCGCTGCTCCAGCCCAACGCCGCCAGCGTGATTCTGGACAGGGTGCAGGACGCGGGCAACGTCGGCTCGATTCTGCGCAGCGCAGCGGCCTTTGGTTTTGGGCAGGTCATCGCCCTCAAGGGCACGGCGGCACTGTGGTCGCCCAAAGTGCTGCGCGCCGCCATGGGCGCCCACTTCGCGCTCGCGCTGATCGAGGGCGTGGAACTGGCGGCGCTCGATGCGCTGCAGGTCCCGATGGTGGTCACCAGCTCCCACCAGGGCGAGTTGATCCAGAACCTGAAGCTGCCCACACCTTGCGCCTGGGCGCTGGGCCACGAGGGGCAGGGGGTCAACCCGCAACTGATGGCGCGTGCCAGCCATTGGGCGCGCATTGGCCAACCCGGTGGCGAAGAGTCGCTCAACGTCGCAGCGGCAGCCGCCATTTGTCTGCACGCCAGTGCGGTCGCGTCCACCTGAGTTCTTGCACTGCGTCTGGGATGCTAAAATAGGGCGCTTCACCGCACTTCGCACGCCCAAAGCCTCCACCGAGTCACATCCCTTCTTGCAACATGCCAAGAGTTGTCTCTTGAGCGCGTTTGGGCGTAACCGTAACCCATTCGGAGAACCCAGTGCTTTTGTCTCTCAAGGGAAATATCCCACCCGCCATTTTGGCGCTCGCAGACGGCACGGTCTATTTTGGAAATTCCATCGGAGCCACCGGCTCCACCGTTGGCGAGGTGGTGTTCAACACCTCCATGACCGGCTACCAGGAAATCCTCACAGACCCGAGCTATTGCCAGCAAATCGTCACGCTCACCTATCCCCACATTGGCAGCTACGGTATCAACCCGCAGGACGTTGAGTCCGACAAGGTTCAGGCCGCAGGTCTCATCATTCGCGACCTGCCCATGCTGGCGTCCAATTTCCGCTCGACCCAGGACCTGAGCCACTACCTGATGGCCGAGTCCACCGTAGCCATTGCCAATATCGACACGCGGCAACTCACACGCAAACTGCGCACCGAGGGAGCCCAAAACGGCTGCATTCTGGCGCTCGCTGCCGGTGAATCGGTCACGCCGCAACACATTGCGCAGGCGGTTGCCGCCGCCCAAAGCGCGCCCAGCATGGCCGGGCTGGATCTGGCCAAGGTGGTGTCCTGCACCAACGCCTATGCGTGGACGCAATCGGAGTGGACGCTCGCAGGCGGTTACGGCGAGCAGACCGCGCCAAGGTTCCATGTGGTCGCCTATGACTTTGGCGTCAAAAAGAACATCCTGCGCATGCTCAGCGAGCGCGGCTGCAAGGTCACGGTAGTGCCGGCCACCACCTCGGCGGCTGACGTGCTGGCGCTCGCGCCCGACGGCATCTTTCTCTCCAACGGGCCGGGCGACCCACAGCCGTGCAGCTACGCCATTGAGGCGGCGCGCACGCTGATGGACGCGGCCATTCCCACCTTCGGCATTTGCCTGGGTCACCAGATCATGGCGCTGGCCTCGGGCGCAGGTACCTTCAAGATGAAGTTTGGCCACCACGGTGCCAACCATCCGGTCAAAGACCTCGACAGTGGCCGCGTGAGCATCACCAGCCAGAACCACGGTTTTGCGGTGGATGAGCGCACGCTGCCCGCGCACTTGCGCGCCACCCATATCAGCCTGTTTGACAACACGGTGCAAGGCCTGGAGCGCACCGACAAACCGGCCTTCTGCTTTCAGGGCCACCCCGAAGCCAGCCCCGGCCCCCACGACATCGGTTACCTGTTTGACCGCTTCATCACCATGATGGAGAGCCACTGAACATGCCAAAACGTACTGACATTGAATCCATCCTGATCATTGGCGCAGGCCCGATCATCATCGGCCAGGCTTGCGAGTTTGACTACTCGGGTGTGCAGGCCTGCAAGGCGCTGCGCGAAGAGGGTTACAAGGTCATCCTGATCAACAGCAACCCGGCGACGATCATGACCGACCCGGCCACGGCCGACGTGACCTACATCGAACCCATCACCTGGCAGACGGTGGAGCGCATCATCGCGCGCGAGCGCCCGGACGCGATCCTGCCGACCATGGGTGGACAGACCGCGCTCAACTGTGCCCTCGATTTGTGGCACCACGGCGTGCTCGACAAATACAAGGTCGAACTGATTGGTGCCACGCCCGAAGCGATTGACAAGGCCGAAGACCGCCTCAAGTTCAAGGACGCCATGACCCGCATCGGCCTGGGTTCGGCGCGCTCGGGCATCGCCCACAGCATGGAAGAAGCCTGGGGCGTGCAAAAGGTGGTGGGTTTTCCCACGGTCATCCGGCCCAGCTTCACGCTTGGCGGCACCGGCGGCGGCATTGCCTACAACTCGGAAGAGTTCGAGACCATTTGCAAGCGCGGCCTCGAAGCCTCGCCCACCAACGAGCTGCTGATCGAAGAGTCGCTGTTGGGCTGGAAAGAGTACGAGATGGAGGTGGTGCGCGACAAGGCCGACAACTGCATCATCGTCTGCTCGATCGAAAACCTCGACCCGATGGGCGTGCACACCGGCGACTCGATCACCGTGGCCCCCGCGCAGACGCTTACCGACAAGGAATACCAGATCCTGCGCAATGCCAGCCTGGCGGTGTTGCGCGAGATTGGCGTCGACACCGGGGGCTCGAACGTGCAGTTCGCGATCAATCCGGTCGACGGTCGCATGATCGTGATCGAGATGAACCCGCGCGTTTCGCGCTCGTCGGCGCTGGCGTCCAAGGCCACGGGTTTTCCGATTGCCAAGGTGGCGGCCAAGCTGGCGGTGGGCTTTACCCTGGACGAATTGCGCAACGACATCACCGGTGGCGCAACGCCGGCCAGCTTTGAGCCCAGCATCGACTACGTGGTGACCAAGATTCCGCGCTTTGCCTTCGAGAAGTTCCCTGCCGCCGACAGCCGTTTGACGACGCAGATGAAATCGGTGGGCGAAGTCATGGCCATGGGCCGCACCTTCCAGGAGTCGTTCCAGAAAGCACTGCGCGGTCTCGAGGTCGGCGTGGACGGCATGAACGAGAAGACCCAGGACCGCGAGATTCTCGAGCGCGAACTCGGCGAGCCCGGTCCCGAGCGCATCTGGTATGTGGGTGACGCCTTTGCTGCGGGCTGGAGCGTTGACGAGGTGTTTGAGCTGACCAAGATCGACCGCTGGTTTCTGGTGCAGATCGAACAGATCGTGCAGATCGAACTCGAAATCGAACGCCTGCCAGTGCCACCGGGTGGCTCGGCGCTGGATCAGATCGACGCCGCCACTTTGCGCTCCCTCAAGCAAAAGGGCTTTTCCGACCGGCGTCTGGCGCGCCAGTTCAAAACCACCGACACCGCCGTGCGCAACAAGCGCCGCGCGCTGGGCGTGCGCCCGGTGTACAAGCGGGTGGATACCTGCGCGGCCGAGTTTGGCACCAACACCGCCTACCTGTACTCGACCTACGAGGCCGAAGGCGCGGAGTGCGAATCCGACCCAAGCAGCAACAAAAAGATCATGGTGCTCGGCGGCGGCCCCAACCGCATCGGCCAGGGCATCGAGTTTGACTACTGCTGCGTCCATGCCGCGCTGGCGATGCGCGAAGACGGTTACGAGACCATCATGGTCAACTGCAACCCCGAAACCGTCTCCACCGACTACGACACCTCCGACCGCCTGTACTTCGAGCCGCTGACGCTCGAAGACGTGCTCGAAATTGTGGACAAGGAAAAGCCACTGGGCGTGATCGTGCAGTACGGTGGCCAGACACCGCTGAAGCTGGCGCTTGATCTGGAAGCCAATGGCGTGCCCATCATCGGCACCAGCCCCGACATGATCGACGCGGCCGAAGACCGCGAGCGTTTCCAGAAGCTGCTGCACGCGCTGCAGTTGCGCCAGCCGCCCAACGCCACGGCGCGCACCGAGCCCGAGGCGCTGGAAAAGGCCGCAGCGCTGGGCTATCCGCTGGTGGTGCGGCCGAGCTATGTGCTCGGTGGCCGTGCCATGGAGATCGTGCACGAGCAGCGCGACCTGGAGCGCTACATGCGCGAGGCGGTCAAGGTCAGCAACGACTCGCCGGTGCTGCTGGACCGCTTCCTGAGCGACGCCATCGAGTGCGATGTGGACTGCCTGCGCGATCCGCTGGGCGTGACCTTTATCGGCGGTGTGATGGAGCACATCGAGCAAGCCGGTGTGCACAGCGGCGACTCGGCCTGCTCGCTGCCGCCCTACAGTCTGAGCGCGCAAACCGTCACCGAGATCAAGCGCCAGACCGCCGCCATGGCCCAGGCCTTGAACGTGGTCGGTTTGATGAACGTGCAGTTTGCCATCCAGAACATTGATGCCCAGGACGTGATCTACGTGCTCGAAGTCAACCCCCGCGCTTCGCGCACGGTACCGTTTGTCAGCAAGGCCACGGGCATCCAGTTGGCCAAGGTGGCAGCGCGCTGCATGGTCGGGCAGTCGCTGGCTTCGCAAGGCATCCGCCACGAGGTGACGCCGCCGTATTTCAGCGTCAAGGAAGCGGTGTTCCCCTTCGTCAAGTTCCCTGGAGTGGACACCATCCTGGGGCCGGAGATGAAGTCCACCGGCGAGGTCATGGGTGTGGGCAAAACCTTTGGCGAGGCCTTCATCAAGTCTCAGCTTGGAGCCGGTGCCAAGCTGCCGCGCTCGGGAAAGGTGTTTATCTCGGTCAAGCAAAGCGACAAGCCGCGCGCCGTGGAAGTCGCGCGCCGTCTGGTCGAAATGGGCTTTACGCTGGTGGCCACCAAGGGCACGGCGTCGTCGATCAACGCCACCGGCGTGCCGTGCGCGGTGGTCTACAAGGTGGCCGAAGGCCGCCCGCACATTGTCGACATGATCAAGAACGAGCCACTGGCGATGGTCATCAACACGGTGGAAGAGCGGCGCAATGCGATTGCCGACTCGCGCCAGATCCGCACCTCGGCGCTGTTGGCGCGGGTGACCACCTACACCACCATTGCCGGTGCCGAAGCTGCGGTGGAAGGCATGCAGTACCTCAATTCACTGGATGTGATCAGCGTGCAGGAAATGCACGCCCAACTCCAGCCCCAAGTGTTGGCATAATCCGAGCTTGTTTTTTCGTGGAGGACAGTGCGGCGCTTGCGCGCGGTACTGTCCTTGTTCTTTGTTACTCCCCCTTTTTGACCATGGCAACCATTCCCATTACCAAACGCGGCGCTGAATTGCTCAAGGCAGAGCTGCACCGGCTCAAGACGGTGGATCGTCCAGCGGTGATCAGTGCAATCTCGGAAGCGCGTGCCCAAGGCGACCTGAGCGAGAACGCCGAATATGAAGTCGCCAAAGACCGCCAGGGTTTTATAGAAGGCCGGATTCAGGAAGTGGAGGGCAAGCTCTCGGCGGCGCAGGTGATTGACCCGTCCGAGCTTGATGCCGGTGGCCGCGTGGTGTTTGGCGCGACGGTGGAGCTTGAAGAAGATTCCAGTGGCGAGAAGGTCACCTACCAGATCGTGGGCGAAGACGAGGCTGACCTGAAATTTGGCCGCATCAATATCAGCTCGCCCATCGCACGCGCGCTGATCGGCAAGGAAGAGGGCGACGCGGTGGACGTGCAGGCACCCGGTGGTGTCAAGACCTACGAAATCGTCGCGGTGCATTACCGCTGATGCGCCAGCGCTGGATGCAAACCTTGCCGCTATGGGCGGCCGCCGCTTGGTGGGGAAGCCTTACCACGCTGGGTTTCTTTGTGGTGCCGATGCTGTTTGCCCGCCTTCCCAGCCCCGCCATTGCGGGCAACATGGCGGCGCAACTGTTCTCGATGCAAACCGCCATTTCCGCCGTGTGTGCTCTGGTTCTGCTGGTGAGCTTGCGCGCGCAAGAAGCGCAAAGCGATGCACGCAGCGCGCAGAGCGCAAGCCTGTTTGTCATAGGCGGAGTGCTGTTGGCGCTTTTGGTGGAGTTTGGCGTGGCACCCCACATCGTGGCGCGCGACAACCTCGCTTTGTGGCACCGGATTGGTAGTGCCATGTACCTGGGGCAATGGGTCTGTGCAACCGCTGTCTTTGGCAAGCTTGCCGTCAGGTAAAGGTTGGCGTTGCCTCGTTAGAATGCAGAAGCTGGTCGATCAAGGCCAACTCGACTCCACCAACACCAGGCATCGGGCCGATATGAATCCAGAATATCGCAGTGTTGTGCGCACCATGGCCGAGATGCTCGACGGCCTGGGCGTGGCCATGTGCGTGTTCGACCAGGACGACCGCGTCCGGTTCTGGAACCAGGCGCTGTTCACGTTTTTCCCCGAGCACCAATACAAGACCTACGAGGGTGAGCCCTACGCAGACAATTTGCGCCGCTTTTATCAGGGGCGCCTGAGTGCCTCCGAGTTGCCCAGGATCGACACCTATATCCAGGCGGGGATTGAACGCCACCGCGCACAGATTCACCCCTACGAGTTTGAGCACCGGGGTCGGCGTATCCGGGTGTCGTCACTTGCCGTGGAGGGTGTGGGCCGCATACGGATATGGAATTATCCTGAGCCGCGAGCGCAAGCCTTGGACAATCTGGCAGGTGGACTTTTTGGCGCCGCATCGTCCTCGGCCGACTCGGGTCGGTTGATGCTCGATAGCGTTCCCGATGGCTTGATGATTTGCGGCTCCGACGGGCGCATCGAATGGGTCAACGAATCGCTGGTCAAGATGTACGGCCTGCAAGACCGCGCCAGTGCCGTTGGCAGCACGATGGAAGCGATGTACCGAAACGCGTGGCAGTCGCAGGATGCGCAGGATCTCCATTTACTGGAAGAAGGTCTCAAGACGCTGGAAGAGAACCTGCGTTTTTCGGGCGCTCCGTTTGAGTTGCCCTTGCCGGGCAACCGCTTCAGCCGGGTCATCACCCAGGCTGCCCATGGACGCGAGGCCTTTTACGCCCACGTCGATATTTCGCAGATCAAGCGCCAACAACTGCAGTTGGCCAAACTCAACCACGACTTGAGCCTGAGCACCCAGCAGGCGCAGGAAGCCTCGCGCAGCAAGAGCCAGTTCCTGGCCAATATGAGCCACGAAATCCGCACGCCGATGAACGCCATCGTTGGCTTGCTGGAGTTGCTGCGCATGACGCCTCTCAACCACGAGCAGGAAGACTATGTGGCCAAGACGCGCGAGGCCACCCGCTCGCTGCTCACGCTGATCGATGACATTTTGGATTTATCCAAGGTAGAAGCCGGCAAGATGCGACTGGACCCGCAACCGTTCCGCCTGGATAGGCTGCTGCAGAACCTGTCGGTCATCCTCTCGGCCAGCGTCGGCAACAAGCCGGTTGAGGTGCTGTTTGACGTTGAGGCGGCGCTGCCCGAAGTGTTGGTTGCCGACCAGCAGCGCTTGCAGCAGGTGCTGATCAATCTTGCCTCCAACGCAGTCAAGTTCACACACCGTGGCGAAGTGGTGGTGCGTCTGCGCAAGACGGAAATCGACGACACCACTGTCGCGCTGGAGTTTGTGGTCGAAGACACGGGCATTGGCATTGCGAGCGAGCATCAGGAGCAGATCTTCAACGGCTTTTCGCAGGCCGAGGCTTCCACCACGCGCCGCTTTGGCGGCACCGGCCTGGGTTTGTCGATCAGCGAGCGCCTGGTGCAGATGATGGGTGGCCACATCGCGCTGGAGAGCGCCGTGGGCGTTGGCAGCAGTTTTTCGTTTGCGCTGCGCCTGCCCATCGCGCAGGACGTTCCTGACGATCTGCGCCGTGGCCAGAGCCCGCAGTTGCCGGCGCGCACCGCGTTGGTGGTGGATGACAGTGCACGCGCCTGCGCCCTTACGGCGCAAATGGTGCGTGCCTGGGGATGGACGGTAGAGACCGCCGCCGATGGCGAGCAGGCGCTGCAGAGCTTGGCCCAGCGTGCGCGCGCTGGCTTGCCCGCTTATGACGTCGTGTTTCTGGATACCACCCTGCCCGGGTTGGACGCGTGGGCCGTGGCGGCGCGCCTGCGCGAGGGCCAGGCCAAACCCGCGGCGGGGCGCTTCATGACGGTGATGGTTGCTGCCCACAACGGGGATGCTCCCTCGACCCGCAACCCGCAGGAGCAGGCGCTGGTGGACGGCTTTCTGGTCAAGCCCTTTACCTCAGCCATGCTTGCCGACGCCGTGCTGGCAGCCGAGGTGTCCCTGGCGCGCGGCAAGCGCAGCACGGGTGCGGTGCAAAAGATACGACGCTTGAGCGGTATGCGCGTCCTGGTGGTGGAAGACAACCTGATCAACCAGCACATTGCCGAAGGCTTGCTCGGTGCCCAAGGGGCATTGGTGTCCCTGGCAGGCAACGGGCAGTTGGGTGTGGAGGCGGTGGCGGCCGCGTCGCCGCAATACGACGTAGTTTTGATGGACGTGCAGATGCCGGTGATGGATGGCTTTGCAGCAACCCGCGCCATTCGCCAGGAACTCGGATTCAAAGACCTGCCCATCGTCGCCATGACCGCCAACGCAATGCCCACCGACCGCCAAGATTGCCTGGCTGCTGGCATGAACGACCACATCGGCAAGCCGTTCAACCTCAATGACCTGGTAGGCCTGCTACTACGCCTGGCAGGGCGCGACGCAAGCAGCAACGCCAGCCAGGCAACGCTGCTCTGAACGGCATTGCGAGCCCCCTGTTTTGGGTGGCCGAAACTGCATAGGGTCCATGAAACATAGCCCCCACGTTCCGCCGCTGCGCGGGTCACTGCCCCCCGAGGGGGCGCGATTCGCCTGGGGGCGGCCCGGCGGCGAACCGTGGTTTCGTCACTGCGAGGCGCGGCAATCCATGCAGGCATGAAGCCATGGATCGCCACGGCCTGGCGGCCTCGCGATGACGCCGGGGAGGTAGTGGCCTCGCGAGGATGCCGGGGAGGTAGTGGCCTCGCGAGGATGCAAGGCGGTCATTGCGAGCGGCCTGTTTCGGTGCCGGAACTGCAAACGGACCATGAACCGCAGTTTCGTCACTGCGAGGAGCGAAGCGACGCGGCAGTCCATGCATTTCGGAAGTCATGGATTGCCACGCTTCGCTCGCAATGACGCGAAGGAATAGCGCAGTAGCGTGAAGGATTGGCCCCATGACGGGTCGGCATGGCAAGAGTCTGGAGCCGTTCAGGTCTGGCTGCGCTTTTTCAGGCTGACCTTGGGCTTGGGCTTGGCGCGGCGTACATTGCCGCCGGCGGTGAGGCGCTGGTTGCCCAGCACGCGCAGGGTTTTGACCTCGGGGCGCTGACCGGCGCGCTTGCTGTACTTGAGCACTTTCACGTCGCGCGGGCCGGGCATGCGGTCTTCGTCAACCGGGCGTTCCTTTTCGGCCTTGGGCCGCCACAGCACCAGCAGTTTGCCGATGTGCTGAATGGGCGCGGCGCTCAGTTCATCGGCCAGTGTCAGGAACATCGCTTCGCGGGCCGTGCGGTCGTCTGAGAACACGCGGATCTTGATCAGGCCATGGGCGTTGAGCGCGGCGTCGGCTTCCTTTTTTACGGCGGCCGTGAGTCCGTCGCCACCGACCATGACGACCGGGTCGAGGTGGTGTGCCTCGGCACGGTGAACTTTGCGTTGCGCGGGAGTGAGCTGGATTTGGGGCATGGCGCTATTATCGGTTGGAATGAAAACTCCCAACAAGGGCAAGAAGGTCAACAAGGCCTGGTTGCACGACCACATCAACGACCCCTACGTCAAACTCGCCACCCGCGAGGGCTATCGGGCGCGGGCGGCGTACAAGCTCAAGGAAATCGACGAAGTGTTCGGTCTGATCAAGCCGGGCTACCTGGTGGTGGACCTGGGCTGCACCCCGGGTGCCTGGAGCCAGTATGTGCGCCGACGCCTGTCGCCTTCCGGCGCTGCGGTGGGCGACCTTAACGGCAGCATCATTGGACTGGACTTGTTGCCAATGGAACCGATTGAGGGGGTAAGCTTTATCCAGGGCGATTTTCGCGAAGCCCAGGTGCTCACGCAACTGGAGCACGCCCTGCAGGGGCAGCAGGCCGACATCGTGGTGTCAGACATGGCACCCAACCTCTCGGGCATTGCTTCGGCCGACGCCGCCCGGGTCGAGAATCTGGTGGAACTGGCAATTGAATTTGCCCAAAACCACATGAAGCCCAAGGGTACTTTGGTGGCCAAGGTGTTCCACGGCAGCAGCTACGATGCCGTGGTGGGGCTGTTCAAGGCGGCGTTCCAGAGCGTCAAGCCCTACAAGCCCAAAGCCTCGCGTGATCGCTCTTCCGAGACCTTTCTGGTCGGGCAGGGACTCAAATAACACGAAATAAGCATGGTTTTGCCTTGAAACGCCTAAAATGGTGCCCAGTTAATCCGAGTCTCTCTCATTGCGCCCCTATTTGGAGCTTCGCTTGAATAATCAGTGGTTTTCAAAAATTGCAGTCTGGTTGGTGATCGGCCTGGTGCTGTTCACCGTGTTCAAGCAATTTGATACGCGTGGCACCTCCGGGGCCAACATGCTCGGCTATTCCGACTTTCTGGAGGAAGTGCGCAACAAGCACATCAAGAGCGCCGTCATCCAGGAAGGGCAGGGCGGCACCGAAATTCTGGCCGTCACCACCGACGACCGCAAAATCCGCACCACAGCCACCTACCTCGACCGTGGCCTGGTGGGCGACCTCATCAGCAATGGCGTCAAGTTCGATGTCAAGCCGCGCGAAGAAGGCTCGCTGCTCATGACCCTGCTGGTGAGCTGGGGCCCGATGCTGCTGCTCATCGGCGTGTGGATTTATTTCATGCGCCAGATGCAAGGCGGCGGCAAGGGCGGCGCTTTCAGCTTTGGCAAGAGCAAGGCGCGCTTGCTCGACGAAAACACCAATACCGTGACCTTTGCCGATGTGGCCGGTTGCGACGAGGCCAAGGAAGAAGTCAAGGAAGTGGTGGACTTCCTCAAAGACCCCAGCAAGTTCCAAAAGCTCGGCGGGCGCATTCCGCGTGGCTTGCTGCTGGTTGGGCCCCCGGGAACCGGCAAGACCCTGCTGGCCAAGTCGATCGCAGGCGAAGCCAAGGTGCCGTTCTTCAGTATTTCGGGTTCGGACTTTGTCGAAATGTTTGTCGGCGTGGGCGCGTCACGTGTGCGCGACATGTTCGAAAACGCCAAGAAGAACGCGCCTTGCATCATCTTCATCGACGAAATTGATGCCGTGGGCCGCCAGCGCGGTGCCGGTCTGGGCGGCGGCAACGACGAGCGCGAGCAAACCCTCAACCAGATGCTGGTCGAGATGGACGGTTTTGAAACCAACGTCGGCGTGATCGTGGTGGCTGCCACCAACCGCCCAGACATTCTGGACGCGGCCTTGTTGCGCCCCGGTCGCTTTGACCGCCAGGTGTACGTGACGCTGCCCGACATCCGCGGCCGCGAGCAGATTCTCAATGTCCACATGCGCAAGGTGCCGCTGGGGCAGGACGTCAGCGCCAGTGTGATTGCACGCGGCACGCCCGGCATGAGTGGCGCCGATCTGGCCAACCTGTGCAATGAGGCTGCCTTGATGGCAGCGCGGCGCAATGCGCGCGTGGTCGAAATGCAGGACTTCGAGAAAGCCAAGGACAAGATCCTGATGGGCCCCGAGCGCAAGAGCATGGTCATGCCCGAGGAAGAGCGGCGCAACACCGCCTACCACGAGTCCGGCCACGCCCTGATTGGCAAACTGCTGCCCAAGTGCGATCCGGTGCACAAGGTCACCATCATTCCGCGCGGTCGCGCCCTGGGCGTGACGATGAGCTTGCCCGCACAAGACCGCTACAGCTACGACAGCGAATACATGCTCAACCAGATCAGCATGCTGTTTGGCGGGCGTATTGCCGAAGAAGTGTTCATGAAGCAGATGACCACCGGTGCCAGCAACGACTTCGAGCGCGCCACCCACATCGCGCGCGACATGGTCACCCGCTATGGCATGACCGATGCGCTGGGTCCGATGGTTTACGCCGAAAACGAGGGCGAGGTATTCCTGGGTCGCTCGGTCACCAAGACCACCAACATGAGCGAGCAGACCATGCAAAAGGTCGACTCCGAAGTGCGCCGCATCATTGACCAGCAGTACTCGCTGGCGCGCAAGCTGATTGAGGACAACCAGGACAAGATGCACGCCATGGCCAAGGCGCTGCTGGAGTGGGAGACGATTGACACCGACCAGCTCGACGACATCATGGCCGGCAAGGAGCCGCGCCCACCCAAGGACTGGACGCCGCGCACGCCCAGCTCGGGCGGTGGCGGCAGTAGCGGCGCGGGCGAGGCACCGGTTACGCCCGCTGCGCCAACGGTGGCCTGAGCGCGCAAAGACACACTCCACGGGGCCTGGCGCCCCGTTTTGCTTTCAACCCTGATCCTATGCACTGGCAAACCAGCCGCTTTCTTGTCGATTTGCAAAGTCCCCAGGTGATGGGCATCGTGAACGTCACGCCGGACTCATTTTCCGACGGCGGTGCCTACGCCTCGCGCGATGCGGCGCTGGCGCACTGCGATCAACTGGTCAAGGACGGTGCCCACATCCTGGACATCGGCGGCGAATCCACGCGCCCTGGCGCTGTGCCGGTGCCGCTGGACGAAGAACTGCAGCGCGTGCTGCCAGTCGTGCGCCATGCCGTCACGCTGGGGGTGCCGGTGTCGGTGGATACCTACAAGCCGCAGGTCATGCAAGCCGTGCTCGACGCCGGGGCCGACATCATCAACGACATCTGGGCCTTGCGCTGGAGTGACACCCCGGGGGGTCTCACCGGGCGCGACGTGGTGGCGCGCCACGGCCGTTGCGGCGTCTGCCTGATGCACATGCACGGCGAGCCTGCCACCATGCAGGTCGTGCCGATGGACGGTGACGTGCTGCCCCAGGTGCTGGCATTTTTGCAGGCGCAGGCGCAGGGCTTGCGCAGCCTGGGTGTTGATGCCGCGCGCATTTGTGTCGACCCCGGAATTGGTTTTGGCAAGACCGTGGCGCAAAATTTCTCGTTGCTGGCGCGCCAGGCCGAGTTGCTCGCGCTGGGTTATCCGGTGTTGGCAGGGTGGTCGCGCAAATCATCGCTGGCGGCGGTGACGCAGCGCTCGCTGGCGACGGCGGCCTCGCTGGATGCGATCGACCGCATGGTGCCCAGCGTGGCTGCGGCGCTGCTGGCGGTAGAGCGCGGCGCGTGCATTGTGCGCGTGCACGACGTCCAACAAACCGTGCAGGCGCTCGCCGTGCTGGCGGCGACTCAGGCGCAAGCCGGGGCTGCAGCATGAATCACACAATACATTGGCAGGGGATAACAAGATGACACGTAAATACTTTGGCACCGATGGCATTCGCGGCACGGTGGGACTCTCGCCGATCACGCCGGACTTTGTGCTGCGCCTGGCGCACGCCGTCGGCCGCGTGCTCAAGCAGACCGAGGCGCGCCCTACGGTGCTGATCGGCAAGGACACGCGCATCTCCGGCTATATGCTCGAGAGTGCGCTCGAGAGCGGCTTCAATTCCGCCGGGGTCGATGTGGTGCTGCTGGGGCCCTTGCCCACGCCCGGCGTGGCCTACCTCACGCGGGCCCAGCGCGCGTCGCTGGGCGTGGTGATCAGTGCCAGCCACAACCCGTTTGCCGACAACGGCATCAAGTTCTTCAGCGCCCAGGGCACCAAACTATCCGACGCCTGGGAGAGCGAAGTGGAAGCGGCCCTTGAGCAGCCACCGGTGTGGGCCGATTCGGCCAATCTGGGCAAGGCGCGGCGTCTGGACGACGCAGCCGGGCGTTACATCGAGTTTTGCAAGAGCACGTTCGCCAATGACCTCACACTCCGGTCGCTCAGGATTGTGGTCGATGCGGCCCACGGTGCGGCCTATCACATCGCGCCCAAGGTGTTTCACGAACTCGGCGCCGAGGTGTTTTCCATCGGCTGCACGCCCGACGGGCTCAACATCAACAAGGATGTGGGCGCAACCCATCCGCAGGCGCTGGTGCAGGCGGTCAAGGACCACGGTGCCGATTTTGGCGTGGCGCTCGATGGCGACGCCGACCGGCTGCAACTGGTCGACGGCCAGGGGCGCTTGTACAACGGTGACGAACTGCTCTACCTCATGGCCGACGACCGGCTCGGCCGCGACGAACACGTGGCGGGCGTGGTGGGTACGCTGATGACCAATATGGCGGTCGAAGTGGCGCTTCAGGCGCGTGGCGTGCCGCTGGTGCGCGCCAAGGTGGGCGACCGCTATGTGCTCGAAGAGATGGAAAAGCGTCACTGGATTCTGGGCGGCGAGGGTTCGGGCCATCTGCTGGCGCTGGACAAGCACACCACCGGCGACGGCCTGATCTCTGCCCTGCAAGTGCTGCAAGCCTGTGTGCGCAGCGGCAAGACGCTGGCCGAACTGCTCAGCGCCGTGGTGCTGTTTCCGCAAACCCTGATCAATGTGCGCTTGCAGCCCGGTCAGGACTGGAAGGCCAACACGCGCATGCAAGCGGCAACCGAGGCAGTGCAAGCCGAGTTGGGCAACCACGGACGCGTGCTGATCCGCGCCAGCGGAACCGAGCCCCTGGTGCGCGTGATGGTAGAGGCGCGCGACGCACAGCAAGCCCAGTCCTGCGCCCAGCGCATTGCCGACACCCTGGCAGACAATTGATAATCCCAATCGTCTTTGCGAGCCCTGGCAGTCTCGCGATGAACCATTCCCGTCATTGCGAACGAAGTGAAGCAATCCATGTTCTTTGGCTGTCATTGCGAGCGAAGCGTGGCAATCCATGCGGGCACGAAGTCATGGATCGCCACGGCCTTCGGCCTCGCGATGACGAAGGGGTGCGGCCTCGCGGTGACGAAAGGGTGCGGCCTCGCGATGACGAAAGGCTGTCATTGCGAGGAGCGAAGCGACGTGGCAATCCATGCAGGCACGAAGGCATGGATCGCCACGGCCTTCGGCCTCGCGGTGACGAAAGGGTGCGGCCTCGCGATGACGAAAGGCTGTCATTGCGAGGAGCGAAGCGACGTGGCAATCCATGCAGGCACGAAGGCATGGATCGCCACGGCCTTCGGCCTCGCGATGACGAGGAAGTGCGGCCTCGCGATGACGAAGGGGTGCGGCCTCGCGGTGACGAAAGTGGTGCGATGACAATCGAAACCAGAACCCTCAACAAGGTGCAACCGAACTATGCAGCAAATGCCAGTTAGCAATGCGGGTATCGTCCAAGTCGTCCCTGCAGATTACGCCAACCCGGCCCACGCTGCGGCGCTGGTTGAATTGCTCGACGCCCACGCGCTCTACCGGCGCGTCGGCTTTGCCAATTACGAACTCGACCCCGACATGGGCTGCGCCGAGTTTTTGCAGAAGTGGCTCGACTGAGCGTTCTCGTCCAATCGCTTGCTGGCAAGCTCCCAATGAATTTGTAGGAGCCAGCTTGCTGGCGATGGGGTTGGTGCCAATCGCTTGCAGGCAAGCTCCCACAAAGTGCAAAAGCCTGATCGCTTGCAGGCAAGCTCCAACAGGTAAGCACACGCGGGCTGTCCATTGCGTTTGGGGCGCATGTCACATAAACGCCATCAAACCGACATCGAGGCGTCACGAACGCCCTCCAGAATCGCGCCAGATCCACCAAGAAGGAGCGCGCGATGGAGATCAATTGCAGGAAGGTCGGAGAAAAGGCCAAAGAGTTGGGGCATACCTTGGGGGTTGCCCTGCACGATTTCGACGCGCAATGCCTGCGCGTGTTGCGTTGCACGGCGCGCGCGTTGGCGCACACCCCCGGGGGCTTGCGGTTCAAGCCGGGCAGCCGCCCCTGGCTGGAGGAGGTCTCGGTGCAAGGGAGCAAGGCATGATCGAATCCCACGTCCCCGACGCTGCCAGCAGCGCCACCAGCACTTTGCCGCAAGTTCCCGCGAACATTGCGTATGCAGACGCGGGAAAAATCAGCGTCAGCTGGGCGCGTCACCTCGATGAGGTGCGCGCCGCGCAGCGGTTGCGCTACCAGGTGTTTGCCGTCGAAATGGGTGCCACCCTGCCCGGCACGCTGCCGCTGCACGATGTCGATTTGTTCGACAACTTTTGCGAGCATTTGCTGGTGCGCGATGTTGCCCGCAACGAGGTGATCGGCACCTACCGCGTGCTCACACCGGCGCAGGCCCGGCGCGTGGGCAGCACCTACAGCGACACCGAGTTTGACCTCACCCGCTTGCGTACCTTGCGCGAGCGCATGGTCGAGCTGGGGCGCAGTTGCGTGCACCCCGGGCACCGCCACGGCGGCGTGATCATGGCACTGTGGAGTGCGCTGGCCGCCTTCATGGTGCACAACCAACTCGACACCATGATCGGCTGCGCCAGCATCCCGATGCTGCACAACGGCGTGCTCAGTGGCGATGTGGCGGCAAGCATCTGGAACAAGGTGCGCCAGACGCACCTGGCGCACATCGACTACCACGTGCGCCCACGCAACCCGCTGCCGCTGGAGCGGCTCAACGCCGCGCTCGATGTTGAGCCCCCGGCGCTGATCAAGGGCTACTTGCGCCTGGGTGCCAAGGTGCTGGGGCCACCGGCCTGGGACCCGGACTTCAACTCGGCAGACCTGCCCATGCTGATGCGCATTGAAGACTTGCCGTCGCGCTACCGCAAGCATTTCCTGGGCAGCTGATGCGCACGGTATTTGATGCTATGGCGAACCCCTGGCAGGGCATGCCCGCCAGTGCCTTCCCGGCGCAGGACGACACCCCGGCAGCCCAGCGGCTGCGTGCCATCTTTATCTCCGACATTCACCTGGGCACCGCCGGCTGCCAGGCCGATGCCTTGCTCGACTTCCTGAAGCACCACCCCAGCGACTACCTGTATCTGGTGGGCGATATTGTGGATGGCTGGCAGTTGCGGCGGCGCTGGTTCTGGCCGCAAGCGCATAACGACATTGTGCAAAAGCTGCTGCGCCGCGCGCGCAAGGGCTGCAAGGTGATCTTCATCCCGGGCAACCACGACGAGTTTGCGCGCGGCTTTATCGGCCACCAGTTTGGCGGCATCGAGGTGCAGGACGAAGCCATCCACACCACCGCCACGGGGCGCACCTTGTGGGTCACGCACGGCGACTATTTCGACGGTGTGATCCAGTGCGCCAAGTGGCTGGCTTTTCTGGGCGACAACCTGTACGAATTCACCCTGCGCCTGAACCGTCACCTCAACCGATTGCGCGCGCACCTGGGGTTGCCCTATTGGTCGCTATCGGCCTACCTCAAGCACAAGGTCAAGAAGGCGCTCAACTACGTCACCGACTTTGAGGTCGCCGTGGCCCACGAAGCGCGTACACGCGGCCATGATGGCGTGGTGTGCGGCCACATCCACCGGGCCGAGATGCGCGACATCAACGGCACGCTGTACTGCAACGATGGCGATTGGGTCGAGAGCCGCTCCGCGCTGGTGGAACACTTTGACGGGCAACTCGAACTTCTTTACTGGAGCGGCGCGCCGCAGCAGCCGCTTGCACTGCCGCTTGCGCAGGAGGTGACGGTATGAAGCTGGCACTGGTTACCGACGCCTGGCTGCCCCAAGTCAACGGTGTGGTTACCACGCTGGTGGAACTGGTGCGCGCGATGGAGCGCCAAGGCCACCAGGTGGAGGTGATTCACCCCGGTCTGTTCAAGACGCGGCCATGCCCTGGCTACGCGGGCATTGACCTGGCGCTGCGCCCGGGCAAGGCTTTGGCGCAGCGGCTCGACGCCTTGGCACCCGACGCAATTCACCTGGCCACCGAAGGCCCGCTGGGCTGGGCGGCCAGGCGCTATTGCCTGCAGCGCAAACTGGCCTTTACCACCGCGTTTCACACCCGCTTCCCTGAGATGCTCAACAGCGCCTTGAAGGTGCCGCTGTGGCTGGGCTACGCCGTGCTGCGGCATTTTCACCAGCCATCGGCCGGGGTGATGGTGCCCACACCAAGCGTGCTGCGCATGCTCGAAGGGCGCGGCTTTCGCAATCTGCGCGGCTGGACGCATGGCGTCGACACGGAGTTGTTTGGCTACAGCGCGCAGGTGCAAAGCCACGACGCGCTGGGCGCGGCGCTGCGGCCGATTTCGCTCTATGTCGGGCGTGTCTCTTACGAAAAAAATATTGAAGCCTTTCTGAACTTACAGGTGCCCGGCACCAAGGTGGTGTGTGGCGTCGGGCCGCTTGAATCCACCTTGCGGCAACGCTTCCCTGGCGTGGTCTGGCTGGGCGTGTTGCCGCGTGACGAACTGGCCAAGGTGTACGCCGCAGCCGATATCTTTGTGATGCCTAGCCGCTCCGAGACCTTTGGCCTGGTGATGCTCGAAGCCATGGCCTGCGGCACGCCAGTGGCGGCGTATCCGGTGGAAGGACCGCTGGAAGTGATGGGTGTGCCGCAGCGAGGCGGCGCGCTCGATGCCAACTTGCGCGCGGCCTGGGAGCGTGCGCGGGACATTGCGCGTGAAGAAGCGCGCAACCGCGCCCTGGACTTCAGTTGGGACAGCGCCACGGCCCTGTTCATCGGCCATTTGCGACCCTGCCGCGCAGCGTGGTCGCCGGCGCAAGTGATAGCAAGAGCGGACACTGTCACACAACTGTCATCAGAGCCGTAAACAATCTGTCATGATTTGGTCACCCGTGAGGTATTGTTCATGACGTCTGCAGTGCGTGCTTCCAAGATGCCCCTTGATGCGGGCGAACCGGCGCTGCTTGATCGCGACCACAGCATCCTGGCGTTCAACGAGCGGGTGCTCAACTGGGCCGAGCGCGACGACGTTCCGTTGCTGGAGCGGCTGCGCTACCTGTGCATTGTTTCGTCCAACCTCGACGAATTTTTTGAGGTGCGCGCCGAGCCCCATCTGGAGGCCAGCAAGGCGCGCGAGCGCAAAGGGCTGTACTCGATCACATCGTTTGAGCGGCTGGCGCAGGCGCTGCACGTGGTGGTGGCGCGCCAGTACACGCTCTACAACGAAAAACTGATGCCCTCGTTTGAAGCCCAGGGTATCAAGATCATCTCGCACGGCGAGCGCAATCCGGCGCAGCGCCAATGGGTCAAGCAGTACTTCGAGCGCGAAGTGCGGCCGCTGCTGGTACCGGTGGGGCTCGATCCCTCGCACCCGTTTCCGCAGGTGGCCAACAAGACGCTCAATTTCATCGTGCGTCTGGGCGGCAAGGACGCCTTCGGGCGCGAGAACGAGATTGCCATCGTCAAGGTGCCCCGGGTGCTGCCGCGCCTGACGCGCATGCCCGAGCGCGTGTCCGAGGGCAAGACCCTGCTGGTGTCGCTCTCCAGCGTGATCCGCGCGCACTTGACCGATTTGTTCCCGGGGCGCACTGTCAGCCAGTTTTCGCAGTTTCGCGTGACAAGGCACTCCGACCTGGCGGTGGACGAGGAAGATGTGAAGAACCTGCGCACCGCCTTGCGCCAGGGCCTGGTCCACCGCCATTACGGCCAAGCGGTGCGGTTGGAGGTTTCGGCCGGCTGTTCGGAGTACCTGTCGCAGTTTCTGCTGCAGCAATTTGAACTGCCCGCGCAGTCGCTGTACCGCGTGCATGGTCCGGTGAATCTGGTGCGGCTCACCCAGGTGATCGACCTGGTGGCACGCCCCGAGCTGTGCTTTACGCCCTATGCGCCAGCCTATCCGGTGCAGATGGTTGCAGGGGCATCGCTGTTTGAGCAACTGGCGCGCGGCGACATCATCATCCACCAACCGTTTGAGAGTTTTGACGGCGTGCTCGAGCTGCTGCGCCAGGCGGTGCACGATCCGCAGGTGCTGGCCATCAAGCAAACGATCTACCGCACCGGGCCCGACTCCGAGCTGATGGAGTTGCTGCGCGAGGCCGTGCGCCGCGGCAAGGAAGTAACCGTGGTGCTCGAACTCAAGGCGCGCTTTGACGAAGAGGCCAACATCAACTGGGCCGAGATGCTCGAATCGATTGGCGCCCAGGTGGTGTACGGCGTGGTCGGCCTCAAGACCCACGCCAAGATGATGCTGATCACCCGGCGCGAGGGCAAGCTGCTGCGCCGCTACGGCCACATGTCCACCGGCAACTACAACCCGCGCACCGCCCGGCTCTATACCGACATCAGCCACATGACCGCCGACCCGGCGCTCACCGGCGATATGGAGCGGGTATTTGTGCACCTGGCCAGCCAGAGCCGCTTGCCACGCCTGCAAAAACTGTGGATGGCACCGTTTCAACTGCAGCGCAACCTGATCGACAAGATCGACGCATTGGCGCGGGGCGCAGCACGCGGCAAGCCAGCGCGCATCGTCGCCAAGATGAATGCGCTTACCGACGAAGACCTGATCCGCAGCCTGATGGCCGCTGGGCGTCAGGGTGTCAAGATCGACCTGATCGTGCGTGGTGCCTGCATGCTGCCGGCCGGCGTGGCGGGGCATACCGACAACATCCGTGTGCGCTCGATCATCGGGCGGTTTCTGGAGCACTCCCGGGTGTTCTATTTCCGGCTGGGCGAGAGCGAAGATTTGTACCTTTCCAGCGCCGACTGGATGAACCGCAACATGGTGCGCCGGGTCGAGATTGCCTGGCCGGTGACCGACCCCGCACAGCGCCAGCGCATCGTTGACGAGTGCCTGGTGGCCTGCCTGCATGACGGCGTGGATGCGTGGGACCTGGGCCCCACCGGAACCTATACGCGCCATGCGCACGGCGCCAGAAGGCATGGTGCGCAGGCGGCTTTGATGGCGCGCTACGCGGGCAGCGAGAGCACACGCAAGCGCTAAGGCAAAAAGTCCATGGATCTGATCTTGTGGCGTCACGCCGAAGCGCTTGATCCCGCACCGGGCGAATCCGATTTGCACCGCCGCCTCACGCCCCGTGGCGAGAAGCAGGCCGCTCGCGTGGCCGCCTGGCTCGACCGCCAGTTGCCCGAGATGGCCAAAATATGGGTCAGCCCGGCGCGCCGGGCACAGCAAACCGCACAGGCCTTGGGGCGCAAGTTCAAGACCTCCGAGCTGCTGGGCCCGCAAGGTTCTGCGGCCGAACTGCTGGAACTGGTGCAATGGCCCCAGGGCAAGGGCTGTGTGCTGGTGGTGGGCCACCAGCCAACGCTGGGCCAAACGCTTTCCAGCCTGCTGGGCTTGAGCGAGCGTGAGTGCACCATCAGGAAAGGTGCCTTGTGGTGGCTGCGTTTGCGCGAGCGCGAACTTGGCAGCAAGACGGTGGTCGTTACCGTGCAGTCGCCTGAGTTTCTCTAACGGCTCAGCGAGATGTGATCGAGCAACTTGGTGGGGCCATAGGTGTCACTGAAGCCGTAGCCCTGAATTTCCACTTTGCCACTGCGATGAACGGCAACACTGGCCCAGGCGTAGCTGCGGTCACTGGCGGGATGCAGTGTTTCTTCACCAGGCTTTGCGTCCCAGGGTGAGCCACCCGTACCAACCAGCACCTGCCAGGCGGCTCCGCGCGGCTGCATCATGTTGTACATGTGCTCATGGCCGCAGAAATAGGTGGCGCTGAATTGCTCTACCACGTCCCAGAACGCGTCGCGCTTGGCGGGAAACTTGTCGAGTCCCGATGCGCTTGCTTTGCTGCGTTGCTTCTTTTGGTAGACATAAGTGAAGGCAGGCTTGTGGCCAAAGATGAAAAAGTGTTTGGCACCACGGCTGCGGGCTTCTGTCAGATCCTGGTTCAACCACACAGAAGGCGCGACATTGTCGTCGCCGACCGGGTCCGTGTTGATGATGGCAAAGTGCGAGTCCTCGACATCAAAGCTGTAGGACAAGCGGCTTTGGTCGGTAGGCAATCCGTCGCTGGCACCATGGTTGCGCGTGCTGACGTTCGTGGCTTGCTTGCCGACGATGGCTGTGAAGCGATCGGTGTCAATGATCAAATCGCCCATGTTGGCGCGCCAGGCCTCTTCGTTCTCGACCACGGCGCGTTTGCCATCGGCCTTGGACTGTACCTCGTGGTTGCCAGCGACCGGCACCACGTAGGTGCCGGCTTCCATCAGGGTGGCAACCATGCCACGCCAGAAACCATACTGGCGATAGAACGCCATCAGGTCCGAACCTGCCACGTCTGTCACCGAAGTGGATGCGGTGGGTCCGGCCTTGCCGTAGCCCATGATCATGTCGCCGTTGAAGAACAGGATCTTGGACTTTTGCGCCGCCACCTCGCGCAGAATGCGGCTCCCGGCTTTGGTGTTTTGCAGCCAGATCGCATCCTGTGCGTTCAACGGCCCTTGCGTGGGGTCAAACGCAACCGGATCGTGGCGCGAATCGCCCACCGTGGCAAAGCGCAACACCACCGGGTCGCTTGCTTGCGCCGGGGTGGTTTCGGGGCTCTGCGCTGACGCTGCGCTTGCGCACAGCACGATGCACAAGAAGCGCGGGACCAGAGATAAGCGCATGCTTTAGAAGTCCGCCTTGAGGGTGAACTGGAAGCTGCGCGGGGTCTGGTACACGTAGGTGTCGTAGGGCGAGGGCGTGCTGCTGCCGGCCTTGGTGGCTGCACTGATGGCGGTCACCGAGTTGGTGTTGCCCAGGTTGAACACGTTGAACTGCAGCTTGAGCTTTTTGCCAAAGCCGGTGTTGCCGGTCATGGTGTAGGCCACACCCAGATCCATGGTCCCGTAGGCCGGTGTCTGGAAGTAATCAAAGTAGGATTGTCCATTGACCAGCACGGTGGTCGGGTCGTAGTTCACCTGGCGCACCGGTCCGGTGTACTTGTAGGTCAAGGTGCCTGACCAACCGCCTTCGTTGTAGAGCGCACCCAGTGCGGCGGTGTATTCGGGCGCACCCTTGATCTGCTGTCCGTTGTCGTTGGCCGTGGCTGCATTGATCGAGCCATTGACGTACGCCGAGAAGCCGCCGCCCACCACATAGGCCATCTGCCCTTCGACACCTTGGTAGGTCGCGCCGCCAATGTTGACAAATGCAGCATCTGCGCCGGTAAGTCCATTGGAGACCAGCTTGTTCTTGAACTCGATGCGGTACACATCGGCGTCCCAGGTCATGCGGTTGGAGCGGCTCACGATACCAAACTGGTAGTTGGTAGTGGTTTGCGGGTCCGTGCTGTTCTTGGCAGGGTTGGCAATGTAGAACGTGTTGAGGTCGGGAATCTGGAAGCCCTTGGCGAACTGTGCATAGATCGCCTCGCCTTCGTCCAGCCGGTAATTGACCGTCAGGAAGGGTAACGTGGTGGTGTAGGTCAGGCTTGCAGCATCGTTGGCGATGCGGGTCGTTTGCGCCACCGGCGATGTCTGGCTACGGGTGATATTGACGTACTTCAGGCCGGGGGTCAGTGTGGTGTTCTTGTTGACTTCCCATTCGAACTCGGCAAAGGGCTGGACTGAGCGGATGGTGGACTGCTGGTCGAACTTGACACTGTTGTAGGGGCGGTTGGTGTCGTTAAGGAACGCAGGTGCGCCGGTGACTGCCTTTTCGATTCCCAGGTAGCTCATGTTCATCACGTTGATGTCGTACTGATGGCGGTCGGTGGTGGAGGCGTCGTACCACAAGCCCACGCGCCACTGGCCGCTATCAACCTGCTTGGTAGCTTTGAAGAAGTCACCCCAGACGCGGTACTTGTTTTGCTTGTCGATGCCGGGGATGATGGTGGCCACTCCCGCGACCAGGGTGCGCGGGTCCTTGTTGGTGGCAGGTACCGTGCCGGTCCATGTCGGGTCGCTGGTGGAAATGGTCTGGTTGTTGTAAGCGTAGGTGTACAACGAGTTGTCGGTGCTCCAGCCATTGCCCCAATCGGTGCGCAGGCGCATATAGTCGAAGTCGGTGTCCTTGTTGGTGTAGTTGTAGCCCCAGTAGTTCATGCTGTTGGGGTCGTTGTCCAGCTGGAAATTCGCGCCGAAGTTGGCAATTTGGCTCAGGGTCGCGCCGTTGTTGCTGTCGGGTTGCTGGTACTTGGTATTGTTGACGGAGGTAAAGAGGGTCAACACGCTGCTGTCGGCAATCCTGCTTTCGAACTTTGCGGTCAGGTTCTGTGCCTTGATGGGGCTGTAGCTCAGGTAACCGTCGGACTGCAGGTTCTGGTAGTTCAATTGCAGCGTCGCTTCGCCGGGGCCCTCCATCCGGCCGCTCTCGTATGAGGCACCAAACAGGCGCGTGTTCCAGGTACCCAAGGTGGTGAAAACGCTGCTGCTTTGTTCCTTGGATGGTTTGAGTGAATACAGATTGACGGTGCCGCCAAATGTGGCGTAGCCGATGTTGCTGGCATTGCCCGGGCCGCGCTCGATGGTGGCACCGCCGATGATGGTGCCAGGGAAGAATGACGTCGAGTGGTGCGCAGGGTTGTTGGTGTCGCCCCACGGTATGCCATCGAAGGTGATGTTGTACTGGTCGTCACTGAAGCCGCGCAGGGTTTCCTTGGTTTCGCCCAAGCCGGGGCCGTTGGCGGCTACGCCGTTCATGCTGGGCGCGATGTTGACAATGCGGCTGTACTCGGTGGTCGGTGCAACTGCCAGATCAATGAAGTCCCGTGTGATGATCGACTGGGGTTGGGTTGCGTCCAGGCTGGCCTGGGTTGGTGCAATGGCTGCGGCCGTACCCTTGCCCGCGGAGCCGTAGGCACCCGATTTGACGGTCACACTTACCGGTGCCAGCGTCACCCCGGCATCGTCGGACGCATATGCGGCCTGGATGCACAGTGCCAGCGTGCTGAGTGTCCATAAGAATTTTGGAAGTGTGTTTTGTCCGTGGGAGATGTGTGTGGTAGTCGGGTTTTTCACAATGCGTCCTGGTTGGCTGAAGTGCAACCAAGGATTCTTATGAACAAATATGAAAGTTTGGTTACCAATGAATTGGCATTGCGCAAAAACAACAGTCGGTTCGTATTCTTATGGCCTAAGTGCTCTCAGGCACAGCGAGAGCGCATCCATCGTTTTCTACCACCGGCCGAAATTTGCGGATGCGATCAGGTAGTGCTCGATCAGTCCATGTCAATGCCGTTATCGCGGATGACCTTGCCCCATTTCGCAATTTCGCTGTTCACGAAGCGCGAGAACACTTCGCTGGACTCGCCGCCGACGGCAGCGCCCTGTTGGTGCCAGATGTTTTGCAGCTCAAGTGATTTGAAGGCTGTGGCAACTTCGCTCTGGAGCCGCTGCCGAATGTCTGCCGGGGTTCCCGCAGGTGCCCACAGGCCGTACCAGGACAAGGACTCAAAGTTTGCCAGCCCCGCTTGCGCCGTGGTCGGAATGTCAGGGAAAGCCGCTGCGCGCTGTGGCGCAGCCACGGCCAGGGCCCGAATCTTGCCACCTCGAATCTGGCTTGCCGCGCTGCCCAGGCCCTCAAAGATCATTTGGATTTCCCCGGCAAGCAGTCCGGACATTGCCGGGCCCGAACCCTTGTAGGGGACATGCACCATGGATGTACCGGTGCGCGCGTTGAATATTTCGCCTGCAAGATGGCGCGTGGTGCCGTTGCCCGACGATCCGAAATTAATCTTGGTCGGGTTGGCCTTGCAGTATGCAATCCATTCCGCCAGGTTCTTGACCGGCAGTTGTGCGTTGATTACCAGCACATCGGGCACATAGGCTATGCCCGTGATGGGAACCAGATCGCGCTCCAGGTTATAGCCGAGGTGCTTGTAGGCAGTGACAGCCACGGTGTGGTGTACCGCTCCCACGAGGATGGTGTATCCATCCGGTGCTGCCTTGGCCGCCAACTCTGCACCAACGGTGCCACCGGCACCACCGCGGTTGTCGATCACCACCGGTTGGCCAAGCTGCTCTGCCAATTTGGCAGCCAGGGGTCTGGCAAAGGTGTCCGTGCCGCCGCCGGGTGGAAACGGCACAATCAAGCGGATCGGCTTGGCTGGCCACGTCTGCGCGAACAACGCCGGGGCGCAGCCTGCCGCCGCAGCGGCCATGACGAAGTTTCTGCGGGAAAGCGTGGACTGTGGTTGCATGTGCAAAGATTCCAAAAGAGTGATCGTCAGGGATTGGACGCAGTCCAATCTACCGGGGCGTTGTGACAGTTTCGTGACTATTGGCGCAGCGGTTTCACAACATGGCGCAAGAAGATTTTGGCCGCCCGCGTACGGCAAGCGGGTCTATCCTTTATTCTTGGACGCATGAATGCAAACATCGTCGTCAATCAGCGGACCTACCAACTTCCGCGTTCACCCACCGTCATCGTCTGCATCGACGGTTGTGAACAGGAGTACATCAACCAGGCAGTGAAAGCCGGGGTAGCACCTTTTTTTGCGCGTCTGGCGCAACGTGGCACGGTGCTATCGGCTGACTGTGTGATGCCGTCTTTCACCAATCCCAACAATTTGTCCATCGTGACCGGTGTGCCGCCCAGCGTGCACGGAATTTGCGGCAATTTTTTCTACGACCCCGAGCTATCGGCCGAGGTGCTGATGAACGACGCCAAGTACCTGCGTGCCCCAACCATTTTGGCCAGCGCGGCTGATGCGGGCATGAAGGTCGCTGTGGTTACTGCGAAAGACAAGTTGCGTGGCCTTTTGGGGCACCACCTCAGAGGCATTTGTTTTTCGGCAGAAAAGGCTGACCAGACAAGTCTTGAGGACCACGGCATTGCGGACGCGCTGCACCAAGTGGGACTGCCGCTGCCATCGGTGTACAGCGCGGATTTGTCGGAGTTTGTCTTTGCCGCAGGTGTGGTGCTGCTCAAGACGCAGCGCCCTGACCTCATGTACTTGTCCACTACCGACTATGTGCAGCACAAGCACGCGCCTGGCACCACTGAAGCGAACAACTTCTACGCGATGATCGATGGCTATCTGCACAAACTCGACGACTTGGGTGCCGTCATAGGGATTACCGCCGATCACGGCATGAATGCCAAGACCGACGCGCTGGGAAACCCCAACATTATTTTTCTGCAGGACATTCTGGATCGGGAACTTGGGGTGGGTCAGGCCAGGGTGCTGCTGCCCATTACCGATCCTTACGTGGTGCACCATGGTGCACTGGGCTCCTATGCGACCGTGTACGGCGCAACGCCTGAAAACATTTCCTCTATTGCCCGTGTGCTTGCAGGGCTGCCTGGGGTGGAAGCGGTGTTGGACCGCGCAACCGCCAGCGCACGTTTTGAATTGCCGCCCGAGCGAATCGGTGACCTGGTGGTGTTGGGTGACCGGTTGACGGTCATCGGGACATCGGCTGCCAAGCACGACCTGTCGGGGCTGACGGTTCCACTGCGTTCGCACGGCGGGCTCTCGGAGCAGCGTGTGCCGCTGCTGTTCAACCGGGTGCTCAGGCAGCGCGGCGCTGCACGCCTACGAAACTTCGATGTTTTTGACTTGGCGCTGAACCACGCGCAGTGAACCCGACTGCGTTAGTCGCGAGCGTTGCAAGGCAAAGAACTCACGGACTCCCCAGACGACGCAGGCTCCAATAGCGAGGAAGCGGATATGGATTGTTCGGTTGGGCATCGTGCAGGCGCTGGTTGGTTCGTTCTGTTGCACAGCAGGCTAAGGGTGATGTGTGACAGCCGTGTGTCAGTGCAGAAATACCACGCGGCGTGATGTACTGCTTGTCGTGTTCGCCCCTGCGACGCTATGCTCGGGCGTCATGACAATTGCCATGTTTTGTCCGGGTCCGCTGTGAGCCTTGCCAAATTGCCGGAACTGCAAGCCTTGGAGCGCGTGATCGAGTTGGGTGCTGGTCGGCTTGAATCCCGCGTCGCGTCCCAGGTGGATCTGCCAGATGGCACGCAATACCCCATTCATGTCATCACCCTGGGCAATCCGGCGCGCGATGTGCCAGCAGTTGGTTACTTTGGCGGCGTGCATGGCCTGGAGCGCATTGGCTCCGGTGTGGTCATTGCCTATCTGCAAAGCCTGGTGATGCGTTTGCAGTGGGACAGCAGTTTGCACAGACAACTCGAATCGGTGCGCCTGGTCTTCATGCCTTTGGTCAACCCAGGTGGCATGGCGTTGGGCACGCGGGCCAATCCGCGTGGTGTGGATCTGATGCGCAATGCGCCCGTGCAGGCGCAAGAGCCAGTGCCCTTCCTGGTGGGTGGTCAACGCATCAGCGCGGGCCTGCCCTGGTACCGGGGGCCGCGCGACGAGCCCATGGAAGCTGAAAGCCAGGCGGTGTGCGACGTGGTCACGGCCGAGTTGTTGACACGCAATTTCAGTGTGAGCGTGGACTGCCACTCGGGCTTTGGCAGCCGTGATCGCATCTGGTTTCCGTTTGCCCACAAGCGTGCGCCGATAAGCCATTTGGCAGAGATGCACGTCCTCAAGAACATCTTTGTGCAGTCGCACAGCCACCACCGCTACATCATCGAACCGCAAAGTCTGCAGTACCTGGCCCACGGTGACTTGTGGGATCACTTGTACCTGCAGTCCTGCGCGCAAGGGCAAGGTATTTTTTTGCCATTGACGCTGGAGATGGGTTCCTGGCTCTGGGTCAAAAAGAATCCACGGCAGTTGTTCTCGCGCCATGGCATCTTCAACCCATTGATCGAGCATCGCCAGCAACGCGTCCTACGCCAGCACCAGTTGTTGCTGGACTTTCTCTCACGGGCAGTGTGCGGCCATCACCTGTGGTTGCCCCGCCCTGAACTGCGGGCCCAGCAGCATGCGTTGGCGTTGCAGGAATGGTACTGAGCCTGTTGCAGTCCGATGTGCAACAGGCCGAACATGCAAGAGGCCGAGCGCCGGATACACTTGCTGCGTCACCGCCAACTATTTCACCGAGTCATTGTTATGTCCCTGGAAAAAGTGTCAGAAATGCTGAAAAAGCAGAAGCGGGTTGAGACCATGGTCCATGGTCAGAACATGCCACGCCAGGAGATTGTCGAGACCCTGGTGCAGCGCACGCATCTGGCCGAGTTGCACAGCCTGCTGCTGCAGCTACCCACCAGCGAGGTGGGCAGCATTCTGGACGCCCTACCGCTTGAGGACGCCGTGCTGGTATGGCAGCAGATGCCCGCTGAGCGCGAGAACGATGTTCTGTGGGAAGTCAGCGATGAGCGGCGCAGCCAGTTGGTGGGAGACCGTGAGCCGGCCTTTGACGAAAGCCAGATGAATGCCTTTGAACTCCGGGACGGCAAGCTGCGCCAGGTGCCGATCGAGAGCCGCAAGGATTTGGAAGGCGTCGCGCCAATCTGGATCGACTTGCTCGGTGCCAGCAAGGCCGAGCGCGCTTATGTGGGCGCACATTTTGGGCTGGTGCTGCCAGACCCCGGCGACGTCACGGATCTGGAGGTGAGCACGCGTTACCTGATCGAGGACGATGGCGACATGCACCTGCATTCAAACTTTCTGCTCGACCGCGAAGGCAACTCACGCAGTGTTCCGGTGGCCTTCATCGTCCATCGGGGCGTGTTGTTTTCGCTGCGCAATGAAGAGCTGCCCGTGTTCCGGCTGCAGCGCCGCAGGGCGCGCACGCAAGCCGGTTATGTCACCGATTGCACCGACGTATTGCTCGACCTCTACGGTGCCGATGTGGAGTATTCGGCCGACTCGCTGGAGGACATTTATGGCACGCTGGGCAAGGTCGGGCGCCAGGTGCTGAGCGAGACCATCAGCGATTCCGAGGCGGCTGCCATCCTGGGCGATATTGCCGAAGAGGAAGACCTCAACGGCCGTATCCGGGGCAATATTCTGGATACCCAGCGCGCGATCAATTTCCTGATGCGCGGCAGGATTCTCTCGTCAGACCAGTTTGACGATGCCAAGCAGATCCTGCGCAACATTGAGTCGCTTAACAGCCACACCTCGTTTTTGTTCGACAAGATCAACTTCCTGATGGATGCCACCATTGGCTTCATCAACATCAACCAGAACAAGCGCATCAACCAGTTGACGGTGTTCGGTGTGGTGTTCATGCCGATCAATATTCTGGCGGGCATGGGTGGCATGTCCGAGTTTTCGATGATGACCCAGGGCATCCCCTGGCCCTTGGCCTACGGCGCGTTCTTTTTGGGGTCAAGTCTGTTGGGTTTGGCAACCTATGTCGCGCTCAAGCGATTCGAGAAACGACCGGCGAAGGTCGTGAAGGGCTAGCAGCCGGCGGGCACAGGTGCACAGACCTGTGTCAGACACCGACCGTGGCGAAACTCAATCTGTTGGGCCTTCGGGGGCGGGGTTTGGAGCCGGGCTTGACTTTGAGGTATTGCTTTACTGGCAGGTCGTTTTCGCTGATGTGGTGTGCCATCCACTCGGTAATGACCTGGGACAGTTCCGCTTCATTGAAGGCGTTGTTGCTGGCATCGGCCAGGAGTCTGGCAAGCTTTCCCTGTGTGGCCTGGTGCGACTCGATGTGCTGGTCCAGCGTCGGGCAGGCGTTGTTGCGCAGAACTTCCTCTTCGTCAAGGTCATGTTGGCAGCACAGGCCATAGAGGTCCTGCAAGGCGGGCAAGATGCTATCCATGCGCGCTGCGGGGCCCTGGAGCAATCGCAACAGGTTTCTGCCAAGCTCCAACAGAACAATGTGTTGCTCATCCAGTTTGGCATTGCCGACACTGATGTCGGGGTGCCAGATGGGAATGGTGGCTCCCTTGCGCCAATCTTTGTTCACTGCGGACATGGATCACACCTGTCGGTTGTCGAGTCGCTGGGATTGTAGCGGTCTGCAGCCGGCAAATTGAAGGATAAATTGAAGGTGCCGCGTCTAGGCAGCCGCACCACGCATTCACAGTCGGCGGGCGCGCCGGTTCTGTCACAAAACTGTCACTTTGGCGGTAGAGAATCGGTCGCTACCCACCTGCGACAGGGACACATGGCAACCTCGGCACTGTGGAAATTTCACAATGAAACCATCACGCACCGACGAAAATATTTGGATGCAATTTGCTTGCCGCATTGCGATGATGTTCGCCGTGGGCTTGGCGTTGGTGTGCGCGGCCGTTGGGCTCAGAACCTGGCTGTCCTGATGCCGCAGGCGCGCAAACCACGCGCGTGACGCTGGTGCGCGCTTGCGCGCACGCAGGCCAGGCGCATCAAGACTTTTTGGGGCGGCCGGTCTTGAGGCTGGGCACGGCGGCAACTGCGGCCAGAAATGCGGTGTCGCCCATGGCAGCCAGTGCCTTGATGCCTGCGCGCACCAATTCGGTTTTCTTCGCATGGGTTTGGAGCTTGGTAGCACGTTGCTTGAGTGCATCCAGCACTTCGTACTCGGCTTTTGGCATGGTCAGGTTGTCGCGAACCATCTTCTGCTTTTTGACCTTGGCGGGTTTGGCAGCCGGTGCCACCGCAGCGACCTTGCTTGGCACGGCTGGCAGCGGGGCTGCGGCCTTGGCGACGGGCGCCACCTTTTTGGCAGTAACCGGCGCAGCCTTGGCAGCAACCGTTTTTTTGGCCGCAGCGGGTGCGGCCTTGGTGGTTTTGGCAGCAGCGGGTTTTGTGGTGGTGGTGACCATATCGGTTCCTGAAGTTAACGGTATATACAGTTTATACCGTTTTCAGTCCGGGGTCTATCGTGAATTCAGCTTGCTGGCACTTCAAGAAAGAGGGATTCGTCGCAGGCCGCACTTTCAGGTATGCCAAGGTTGCTCCATCCCTCATCAAACAGCGCGTTCAGGATGGCTTCGAATCGCCAGAGTTTCCACCACATGATTGACTTCTCCCAAGGGTTGATTCGGGAGTGAGGTTAGCGCAGCTCTATGACAGTTTTGCGTCAAACGCGATGCAGCCGCTGATCGTGTGATGCCCAGAACTTGTGGGTGATTGCAGCCACGTCGTCGGGATGCTTGGCCTGGTTCACATCGACGCAGGCCGTCAAGTCTTTGTCAAGTGTTGCCAGTTCGCCGCGCAGTGGCGCGAGCACTTCATCGTCGGCACCGTAGCGGCACTCCAGCTTTCGGATCAGGTGGGAGAGGTGGGCGTAGCGCCTGGACGTAGGCGCAGTAGAGTAATTCATGGATATTCCCTGGTTGCTTGCTGTGTTGAAGCTATCGCCTCTACATGACAGAACCATGACAGCAGACCCTGTAGGCATTGCGCCAGATCAAAGTTCCTGCTCGTCACAAATTTGTCACTTGCGGGTCTTATTCTGCAGACCTATGTCACACGCCAACACCTTGCCCCAGGCTCGTTATTGATGAGACAAGCCAATTTCGCCCTGCGCCGCCGGTGTGCCACCTGTGCGCTGTTGATGCTGGCGGCTCTGCCCTGGGCGCTGCATCCAGGCACCGTCCATGCGCAAGAAGCGCTGCCGGTATCGGTGTCGGCTGTCCCAGAGATTCACTTCAAGGACTTTCTGCGCAGGCCCATCGGGCCGCGCGGCATCGAACTCAGCGACACCTTGCTAAGCGCCAACGGCCAGGCGGTTCGCATCGTCGGCTACATGGTGCAGCAGGAAGTTGCGTCCGCCGGACGCTTTCTGCTGTCACCACAGCCCGTGCAAATGAGCCAGCACGCCGATGGCGAAGCCGATGACCTGCCTGCTGTCACCGTCACCGTGGTTCTCGATGACAGCCAGCAGGATTGGGTGGTCGCCCACACACGCGGCCTGGTGGCGCTGCAGGGCGTGCTGCAGTTGGGCCGCCAGGAAGCAACGGATGGCCGTGTTTCCTGGGTGCGCCTGCAACTCGACCGCGACGCCTTGCGCTTGATGAACGCCTTTGAGCGCTTGAGCTACCAGCACGCCCGGTTGCACCAGCATTGAACTCCACCTATTCAACACACCACATACCATGATGAACTTCAGCATTGCATCGGGCTTGCGCGCAATCCCATGGGCTACGGGTGCGGTACTCGTATGCGCACTCAGCGCCTTAGGCGCACACGCAGCGCCCACGGTGAGCCGCTTGACTCCACCCAGTGAACTCTTTGCCAGCGGGCGCGCTGCGCCGGTGATTGCGCGCTTCCTGCCGGGGCAACGCTTTGACCTGCAAGCCACGCTGCGCCCGGATCAGGCGGAGCAAAGCATTGCGACTGCGCGCTTTGCCATCGACGGCAAGGCGCTCGCGCTGCCGGTGTCGCTGCGCGCTTGCGTCAAGGGTTGCCTGCCCCAGGTTCCCACCAACGCGGCGATAGCCTCGGTGCGCGCGGTCGAGGTGGCGGCGGTGGGAGTGCACACCTTCAGCGTGACCGCCACCCAAAGCGATGGCCAGACGGTAACGGCCAGCGGCAACTTTGAAATCGTTCCACTGCTTGCGGGTGGTCGCAAGGTAAAGAACATCATCGTCATGCTGGGTGACGGCATGGGTGCGGCGCAACGCACGGCGGCGCGCATTGTGGCCGGTGGCTATGCCCAGGGCAAGGTCATTACCGCGCTGGCGATGGACACCTTTCCGGTAACCGGCATGGTCAAGACCGCGTCGCTCAACTCGGTGGTGACCGACTCGGCACCGGGCATGACTTCGTACGTCTCGGGCAACAAGAACAACAACAACGAAGAAGGTGTATTCCCCGACGATACCGTCGATGCCTTTGACAACCCGCGCATCGAATACCTCAGCGAATACCTGCACCGCACCCAGGGCAAGGCCTTGGGTCTGGTGACCACTGCCGATGTGTTTGACGCCACGCCCGCAGGCAACGCCGTGCACACCAGCAACCGGGGTGCGGGCACCGGCATCGTTGACCAGTACCTTGACGATCGGGGCTTGACCGGGCTGTCGGTGCTCATGGGCGGCGGGCGCAAATGGTTTGTGCCAGCGAGTGTGGCCGGTTCGGCGCGTGGCGACCGCAGCGACTATGCGTTTTCGGACACGGACGAGCACACGGCACAGATTGTCAAACGCTGGGGTGCCGCGCCGGGGGCCTTGGATAAAGACCGCGACCTGCTGGCCGACTTTCAGGCAGCAGGCTTTCAATACGCACCCGACAAGACGACGCTCGACGCCATCGACCCCACCAAGACCGAGCACTTGCTGGGCCTGTTTTCGCACTCCAACATGAACGTGGCGCTGGACAAGATCGATGGCCGGCGCAGCCAGGCGCGCGGCCAGAGCGCTCGCGTGGTGGACGACTATGGCTTTCCCGACCAGCCCATGCTCGAAGAAATGACCACCAAGGCGCTGGCCGTGCTCGCGCGCAAGAAGAACGGCTTTGTGCTGATGGTCGAAGGCGCGTCCATCGACAAGCAGGCGCACAACATGGACACCGAGCGCTGGATGCTCGACACCATCGAGTTCGACCGTGCCATTGCCGTGGCCAAGGCGTTTGCCGCGACGCATGGCGACACGCTGGTGATTGTGACCGCAGACCATGAATGCTCGGGCGCGGCACTGATTGGCGGCTCGCGGGTGTCCGACGCGCGCCTGCAGGAACTGGTGCGCGAAGGCGGCAGCGCCAACATCCGCGACAAGGTGGTGGGCGTGTACGAACAGGCTGGTTTTCCCAAGTACCTGATGGCGTCCGACGGCTATCCGCAAACCACCAACATCGACAACCGCCTGCTCGTGGGCTACGGTGCCAACTCCGACCGTTTTGAAGACTGGCGCACCAATGAGCGCCCGCTGCAAGACAGCCAGCAACCCTTTGTCAAAAAAGAGCCCCTGTCAGCCTATCCGGCTGGCCCGATGGCGCGCGATGTGGACGGCCGCTTTCTGGTGACCGGGCAGGTGCCGGGCGACAGTGCGGTGCACACCGCCACCGATATACCCCTGTCCGCCTTCGGCCCCGGCGCATGGGCGTTCACGGGGGTGATGGACAACACCGACGTGTTCTTCAAACTCGCGCAGGCCGCGTTGCGCGGTGCCGTGCTGCCCGAGGGCTTGGCGCTTGGCTTGCGTCAGAATAGGGCCGTTGCCAAGTAGCCAGCGCGCTGCGCGAGAGGGGGTGTTGATGGAACCGGTCACTGTATGCTGACGACGCCTTCACCTGAAGAAGAAGTCGAACTCAAGTTTGCCTTGCCGCCTGAGACCCTGGCGGTCACGGCCAAGCGGCTGGCACGCACCCGTGTGCTGGCGCGGCGCAAGGTGACGCGCCAGAAACTGCACAACATCTACTTTGACACGCCAGACCAGTTGCTGCGCAGAAGCAAGATGGCGCTGCGGGTCCGCCACATGGCAGACGGCCCCGCAGTGCAATGGGTGCAGACCCTTAAAGTGGGCGGCAACCAGGACGCAGCGCTGAGCCGGCGCGGCGAATGGGAAACCCCTGTAGCCGACGGCAGCCTGTCGATCCAAGCCCTGCAGGCCACGCCCTGGAGCGATTTCGATCCCACCGGAAAGATCTTTGCGGCACTCGCGCCCGCCTTCACAACGGCGTTCGAGCGCACCACCTGGATCGTCAACCGGCGCGACGGCAGCCGCATCGAAGTGGCCTTGGACAGTGGCGAGGTTCTGGCCGATGGCTTGACAACGCCGATCTGCGAATTGGAACTGGAACTGCGCTTGGGCAGTGCGCAGGCGCTGTTTGACGTGGCGCGTGAAATTGCCGCATCGGTGCCCTTGTTGCCGTTGCACATCAGCAAATCGGAGCGTGGTTACCGCCTCGCCCAAGGCAGCTTGCTGGAGCCGCGTGCCTCCCAGGCACCCAAGCTGACAGCGGACATGGCGCTGCACGAGGTCGCGAACTGTGTGCTGAGCGAAGCCTTTCTCCAGTTCACCGCCAACCTCCATACCCTGCGCGCTGTCGACAACCCCGAAGCCCTGCACCAGGCGCGGGTCGGTTGGCGGCGCTTCAAAAGCGCGCTCAAACTGTTCAAGTCCTGCGCGCCAATCGCTCTGCTGCCGCCCCTGGAACCGCTGCGCCCCTTGCTGCAGGCACTGGCCCGCATGCGCGACCTGGACGTGAGCGCCGCCGAGACTTTGCCGATGCTGGCGCGTGCCTATACCGCAGGCGATCCCGGACGCGAGCTGCAGTGGCACGCCATGGCTGAAGCACTGGAGCGTGCGCGCCGCGAGCAGCGCACGCAGGTTCTGGCGGCCCTGCAAGAGCCTGCCGCCGGAGTCACCCTGATCGAGATCGGCCAGTGGCTGGCCACCACCGCCAGCCCCAACGCGCTGGAAACACGAGCCGACAAGGACAGTTCCGACGTTCCGGATTGGGCCTTGCGCCGGGCCAAGCGCTTGCACGACCAGCTGTTGGCACAGCCGCACGATTCGCACGACCCGGAGGTTCAGCATCGCATCCGCATTCTGTCCAAGCGGCTGCGCTACTGCGTCGAGTTTTTGCGCCCCGTGTTACCCCGGCGGCGCGCCAAGAAGTGGCACCAGGCGGCGCTGCAGTTGCAGACCGAACTTGGCGCAAGCCGCGACATAGTGCAGACCATGGAGATCGTCGCCGGTCTGGGTGTGGACACATGTCTGATGGAGTTCCTGCGCGGCGTCGCGGCAGGCCAACGCATGCGCCCGCCGTGATGCCCGTGTGCAACCTGATCGCTTGCCAAGGAGCTGTATGTCCATGAAGCTTGTGCTGGTTTGCCTGCGGGCTGCGCGCTTGCTGGTCCACATTCTGTACGCGCTGGCGCTGGCGTGTGTCTTTCCAGCGTTTGGCGCAGACCGAAAGCGCAAGACAATGCAGCGTTGGTCGGTGAAGCTGCTGCAGATCCTGCATGTGCATCTGCATGCGCAAGGGCATCACCTGGCTGCGGCTGCGACCGGTCGCTTGCTGGTGGCCAACCATATCTCCTGGCTGGATGTGTTTGTGCTCAACGCCACAACGCCCGCACGCTTTGTTGCCAAGTCCGAAGTGGGGGGCTGGCCGCTGATTGGCGTGCTGGTGCGCCGTACCGGCACGCTGCTCATCCGGCGCGAATACCGGCGCGACAGCAGCCGGATCAACCAGGCGCTGGGGCAATGCCTGCGCAGGGGCGAGGACGTGGCGGTGTTTCCACAGGGCACTTCTACCGATGCAAGCCAGCCGGTGCACTTTCATTCGGCCTTGTTGCAAGCGGCCATCGACGTGGGTGCCCCGGTCCAACCGGTGGCCATTGTCTACCACGATGGCAACGCGGAACCCTTGCCGGACGTGGCCTTTACCGGCGACATGACCTTCGTCCAATCCCTGTGGAAGATGCTGTGCCTGGCACAAATCCACGCCAACGCCGTGTACCTGCCGCCCTGCCAGGAGCCACAGGCAACGCGCCGCGCCGTAGCCCGCCACGCGCAGGAGGCAGTCAATGCGAGGCTTGGTCTTTTGGCCTGCGAAGCAGCCCCAACGTTGCTTCACTGCCACCCAGACAGCACGACCAGCGTTCAGGCAAATTACGGCCAGGCAACGGCGTCCTGACGCAGCAGTCGCGGCTGATGGGATGGCTGCTATTTGGTGGCTGATTCTCTCTTGAAAACCCGCGTGTACATGGAGTCCAGATAGCCCAAAAAGCGGTCGGGGTTCACAGGCTTTTGATAGAAGGCTGCCCAGTCAGGAATGCTGCCCAGCTTCAGTGCTTCAGCGCGGGTCATGGCCGTTAAGACGATGAGGTCTAGCGAGTAGTAGGCAGGGTCGGTTTGCATGGCCTGAATCAAATGAAAGCCGTCAAAGGGCTTCATGACCAGATCGGTCACCACGATGTCTGGACGGTTTCGCTCCAGTTGTATCAAAGCATTTGACGCGTCGGCCGCCACAATCAAGTCAGTCGCATGGGGGAATCGTTCCGTGATGGTCTGAAAAAACTTGACCTGGATGGGATCGTCCTCGGCGAGCAGGATTTTCAGCGCCCGCACGGAACCCGCTGGTTCCTGGGATGTTGACAGTGCTTGCGTACCCATGAACTTTTGCACCGACGTACGCGCAATGCGGCGATGGCCCCCGGCAGTCAACCACGCTTGCAATTCGCCTCGGTCAACCAGTTTCTGTACAGATGTCAGTGAAATTCCCATGAGGCGTGCGGCATCGCGGGTGGTAAGTGCGTCCAATGGGATGGTCTGATGAGAGGGAATTGTGAGTGTCATCGGTTTCCAGTCAGGTAGTCACAATAATTTACAACTTCATAAATATAACATTTTGTCGTAACAAAAACCGACAAAAAGTTAAAAAAACAGTTTTTGTAGCCGGTTTTCGCGGCTTTTTTCCGGGAAATTACACCAAAAAGCGTGCTTTTTGACCGTGGAAGGCGCACTTCTTGGGGTGCTGTCATAAATATTTAACACTTAAATTTTATATTTAACACATTAAACACATTTATGAGGTGTCCTATGCTGAACGTCGAAAGCCTCTACGAGTCGCTTGCCGCCAGCGCGGCAGACAGCAACAAGGGCGGAGTTGCCCTGATCACCAAGGCCGAGCAACTCTCCAAAGCACTAGAAGCCATCACTCCCGAAACCAGCAGCGAAGAATTGCGCTCCAAGTTCGCGGAGTTGGGTGGCGCAGCCACGATCGCGGTAATTGAAGATGGTCGCCCGATTGGCATGGTTAACCGCAACATCTTCATGGAGCAGTACGCCCGTCCGTACGCCCGAGAGCTTTACGGTCGAAAGAGTTGCATCGCGTTCATGGACAAGTCGCCATTGGTGGTTGACTGCAACACCCCTATCGAAACTCTGGTGAAGGCAGCCGTGGATTCCGGCAGCAAAGTTCTCGCCGATGGTTTCATCACCACGGTTGATGGCCAGTACCAGGGTGTTGGTACTGGTTTCGACCTGATGAAAGCAATGTCCGACATCGAGGCAGAAAAGACACGCCAATTGATGTCCTCCATCAGCTACGCGTCGTTGATCCAACGTTCACACCTGGTGGAATCCGACCATGTACTGCAAAACGACATTGCAGACTACGGATTGATGTGGCTGCCGCGCGATGTTGTGGGCGGAGATGCATACTTCTTCCGCAAGGTCGCAGATGGCATCTTCGGTTGCGTTTTCGATTGCACGGGACATGGTGTGCCGGGTGCCTTCATGACGCTGATCGTCATGTCGTTTCTTGAACAGCAGATCCATCCCGACTCCACCGGTATCGATCCCGGGGCGATCATCGGCAAGCTCAATGTTTATTTGAAGCGCGTCTTGCGCCAGGAAGATCGTCCCGCAAGCGATAGCGGCGGTGGCGAAAAGGCTTCCAACGATGGCCTGGATGCTGCCATGTTCGTGCTGGCACCTGATCAGCAATCCATGCGGTTTGCCTCTGCCAAGCTCACCATGCTAGTGGCCAAGGATGATGGTTCGGAGATTGAACTGGTTGAGGGCGAAAAAACCCCAGTCGGATACTCGGACACCCTCTTGTCCACCGTTTGGCCCACACACCAGGTTGATTTGGGGTCGAACTGTCTGATTGTGATCCCCACTGACGGTGTGATCGACCAGATAGGCGAAGCCAAACGCATTGCCCATGGCAAAAAGCGTCTTGTACAGTTTGTTCACGAAAACCGCGCCAGTGCTGCCATTCAATTGACCGCCACATTTGACCAGCAGTTCTCGAATTGGCAAGGCGCGCAAAAACGCCGCGACGACGTGACCCTGCTGGCGTTGCGCACAAAGCCCTGAACCAATCCCCTTAACCATTGCACCCAGTGGAGCAAACCATGAATCTTGCGACCTTTGAAGTATTCCAAAAGCAGGCTCGAACTGCAGGCATCGTCTTCTATCACACCGGTGAATTTACAGGACCGATCATCTCCGCCGCGGCCGAAGCCCTCAAGCATCGCATGCAGGAGTCTGGCGCATCCGGGCCTGTTACGCGCAAACTGTTCTCGACGTTTGTAGAGATGGCGCAGAACATCCATCACTACGCCACCGAGACGTCCGATTTGAATGGTGCAAACCTGGCCGGAAGTGGCACCATCAGTGTTATCAGGGGCGAAGACGACTATTGGGTGATAAGCGCCAACCGCATTGAGACCACGCAGATTCCACTGATTACCGGCAAGCTTGATCTGGTGCGCTCGATGAGCCTGGAGGAAATCAAGAAGGCCTACAAGGAACAACTGCATAACGATGCCCACAATGAAATCAACAAGGACAGCAAGGGCGCTGGTCTGGGTTGGCTCACTGTAGCGCGCGACTCCAAGCAACCGCTTGAATACAGCTTTTCATCGGACGCAGTTGGTGATGGCAAGTACGCCTACTTTCTGGTCAAGGCAGTCATTTGAGTTTTACCCACTACCAACCTCACAGAAGGAGCTAATCATGAGTGTTATTCGTGCAGAACGTACCCAGGTCACACCCGAAGTTGTTCTCTCCATGGGGGACAACAAGCTGCATATCTCGGGCGAGTGTTACCCAGAGAACCCGCTGCCATTTTTCACGCCCATCGTTGGTGCCCTTAAAAAGCACCTGATGACCGCCAAGCCTGCAAACTTCGAGGCCCACATGCATCTGCAATATGTCAACAGCGCTTCGACCAAGGGGTTGCAGTCCATCATTTCGGTGCTCAATGACGCCGGTGTTGCCGGGTCGGAGGTGGCCGTATTTTGGGCGCATGATCCGGAAGATGACGCGCTGGAAGATCTGGGCAAGGATCTGGTGGAAGACTTCAGCTACGTTCAACTGCACCGCGTGCATGTAACTGCCTGAAGCGAATGGGGCGCCATGCCAAGAAATCTTACAAACGAAAGGCCCGCCAGGGTTAGTGGCGGGTTGGTCGTGAACGTGAAGTCTGGTCTGGCGCCGACAGCGGGAAGCACCATTTAGCCCAGTGCCAAGCTACTCTGGCATGGCGTACTAGGGCAAATACCGAGGCATGTAGTAGCGCGTTATTACCCACGCATCGTACAGATTTCTAAACTGGAATTCCCAATTCCAAGGAGATTCCTATGTCCAAGAAAATCTTGATGCTATGCGGTGACTATGGCGAAGACTATGAAACCATGGTGCCCTTTCAGACCATGCTGGTGGTTGGCTACACCGTTCACGCTGTGTGTCCTGACAAGAAAGCCGGCGACTACATCATGACCGCCATTCATGACTTTGAAGGTGCCCAAACCTACAGTGAAAAGCCAGGTCACCGCTTTACGCTTAACGCCAATTTCGCTGATGTCAGTACTGCCAGTTATGACGGACTCCTGATTCCGGGCGGGCGTGGCCCGGAGTACTTGCGACTCAACGCCCGCGTCGTGGCCATTACCAAAGAGTTCGCTGATGCGGGCAAGCCAATCGCTGCGGTTTGCCATGGTGCCCAGATACTTGCAGCAGTCCCAGGCATCATCAAAGGCAAGACCATCAGCGCCTATCCTGCCTGCCGCCCCGAAGTGGAGCTTGCCGGTGCCAAATTTGCTGACATCGCGATTGACGCCGCGATCACCGATGGACAGTTCGTCACCGCACCTGCCTGGCCAGCGCACCCTGCTTGGCTTTCGCAGTTCATTGCGCTATTGGGTACCAAAATTACCCACTAGCCTTGAGGCCGCCCTGAGCTTATGCTCGGGGTCCTCCTCCGCGTTTCCCAGGACAAAAGCATGTGTCAAATATTCGTTCGTGCAAATGCCATGAGCTATGAAGCAGCCACGCGCAGCATCCGGTTGCATGGGGTGGTGACAAGTGTTCGACTGGAAAACCTGTTCTGGGACACGTTGGAGGAAATCGGTATACGGGACGCAATGAGTGTGCCGCAGCTACTCTCAAAACTCTACGATGAGTTGCTTGAGCACCGAGGCGACATTCCGAACTTTTCGAGCTTCTTGCGGGTCTGTTGCCTGCGCTATCGCGCCTTGCAAGTTGATGATCGGATACCCAAGGACATCCGGGTACCCATTGGTTCACTCAACGCGCGTGCGGTATTGCATGGACTGCGGGCCAATCTCGTCGATGCCAAAGCTGGCTGAGAATTGGTTGCCGATTGCACTGGGCAATGCTGCCCGGGCGATGCGCGCGAGTCGGTATGAAATCGTCCCTGCCAGTCAATAAACGGCCGGGACGAACATGTCCTTGGGCACCGGGTTACGGTGGTAATCCGGGTTGTGCACACGTTCCGGCAGTACAACCGGTGGGTGTTCGATTTCGCCGTAGGGGACTTGGCTGAGCAAGTGGTGAATACAGTTGAGGCGCGCCTTCTTCTTGTCGACCGCTTCAATAATCCACCAGGGAGCCTCTGAAATGTGCGTTCGCTCCAGCATTGCTTCTTTGACCTTGGTGTAGTCCTCCCAGCGGCGGCGCGACTCCATGTCCATGGGGCTGAGCTTCCACTGCTTTAAGGGATCATGGATGCGCATCTTGAAGCGCAGTTCCTGCTCGTCATCGGTAATGGAAAACCAGTACTTGATCAGGATGATGCCCGAGCGAATCAGCATCTTTTCAAATTCGGGAACACTGCGGTAGAACTCTTCGTACTCGTCTTCCGTGCAGAACCCCATCACCTTTTCGACGCCGGCTCGGTTGTACCAACTGCGATCAAACAAGACCATCTCACCTGCGGCCGGAAGGTGCGATACGTAGCGTTGGAAATACCACTGCGTGCGCTCCCGCTCAGTCGGCGCAGACAACGCAGCCACCCGGCAGACGCGAGGATTGAGCCGCTGGGTAATGCGTTTGATGACACCGCCTTTACCCGCCGCATCCCGGCCTTCAAAAAGCACAACGACTTTCAATTTCTTGTGCACAACCCAGTCCTGAAGTTTGACGAGCTCCTTTTGCAGACGAAACAATTCCCTGAAATAAAAGTGCCGATCCAAGTCCGCCGATTGGCTTGTCGTCGTCGTGGCCTCAGCGATAAGGTCATTCATCCGGTCATCGTCAATTTCCATTTCAAGCTCTTCGTCAAAACTGTCAAGCATTTCCGCATGCAGGCGGCGCTCGTAGTCGCTACGCTCGGTGGGTTTTTCAGCTGTCATGATGCTTCCAGGCGGTAGAAGGGTGAAAAAAAGGGCGCGTGCCATCGCAAGACTGTGGAAGGAATTTTACCGGCCCACGGTGACACAACGGTTACTTGAAGCCTTGCAAGCTTGCACGGCCAAACAACGAAGCTGACTCTGGAACGTGCAAGCCTACTTGGCAGCTAAAAGACCAGGCAGCCCGGTGGAAAGCAGTGGCAAACACGATATAAAAAATGCACCCAGAAAGATAGCCAGCAGGGCCGGTCCGATCGAGGCCACCACATAGCGAATGGGCTTGTTGAACATCGCGGCTGCAAAGTAAATGTTCATCCCGGCGGGCGGGCACAGGAATCCCATCTCGATATTGGCCAAAAAAATGATTCCGAAGTGCACCGGATCGATACCGTAACTCAAGGCGACGGGCAACAGCAAGGGCACCAGAAAAACAATCGCCGCAAAGATTTCCATCAGCGCACCAGCCAGCAAAAGAAACAGGTTGAGCGCCAGCAGGAAAGCGTATTTGTTGGGGATGAATGCCTGCACCCATTCGATCGCATCGTTGGGGATGCCGCTGTCGACCAGGTAGTTGGCCAGTCCCAGCGCCATGCCCAGGATGAGCATCACACCACCAATGATCTGGGCTGCGTCGCGCATGCAATTGCCCCAGGTCTTCCAACCCAGATCCTGGTGCACCAGAAACTGCGTCGCGGTTGCATAGGCCGCTGTGAGCGCTGCGCTTTCCGTCGGTGTGGCAAGTCCGCTGACGAGTGAACCAATTGCCAAGATTGGCGCAAAGATTTCGAACTTGGCGTTCCAGACCGCGGGCACCAGGCGCTGGGGTGCCGGACGGGCAAGCGTGGTGTCTTGCGCCATTGCAAGGGGTGTGGCGTGGCGCAGGTATCCGCCCACGACGAGCAGGAACAAAACCATGACACAGGCTGGCACGACACCGGCCAGGAACATGGTATTGATCGGGACTCGCGCGATGATGGCATACATGATCAATGGCACCGATGGAGCCAGCAGCACGCCCAAGGCACTGGCACTGGTTACCAGGCTGATGCCGCGCTGCTCTGGCACACCGGCCTTATTAAGCAGAGGCAGGAGCAGCCCGCCTAGCGCGAGGATGGTGACACCACTGCCGCCCGTGAACGCCGTGAAAAATGAACACAGAATTGCTGTGGCCAGGACGGTGCCATTGGCACCGTTGGCAAATAAGGCCAGGAACACTGCGCTCAAACGGCTGGCTGCACCGGTGCGCGCGAATATCAGCCCGGCCAGGGTGAACAAAGGCAACGCGGGTAGCGATGGATTGACCGTGATCTGGTAGTGCGACAGTGCCACCGATGCCAACGGCTGTCCATCCTGCCAGAAAAGCACCAAGGCCAAGCCACCCAATACCGCAAATATTGGCGCACCGCACAGCAAGATGGCGAGCAACCAGACAACGCCCGGCCAAAGTACTACGGCGCTGCCGTCCAAGGCGCTGGCTAGCCAAAAGCCAGCAATGGTCAGAAGCAATCCAAGAATCGGACGCAAGCGCGCACTGCGCAAGCTGCGTGCTCCCAGTTTGGTGCCAAGCAACACAAAGCCAACCGGCATGGCAGCCTGTAGGCACCAGGTCGGTAGGCCATAGGCAAGTGGATGTGTGGCGGCCATCTCGGTGGCGACAAAGCGCCAGCCGGCCAGCGCCAGAACACCGCAAATCACGGCCGCACTGGCGTTGGCAAAGGTGTTGATCCGGGCTTGAAATTGCACTCCCCCCAGGCGCGCCAGGCCGTTGCCCAGGGTGCTCAATTGGCCGTCGCGTTCGGCCGCCAACGCCCCGAACATTGCCAGCACCAGTCCCAAATGCTGGACAAGGACCGAGGAATTCTGAACACCGCTTCCAACCACTGGCCGAAGCACGATTTCCACCAGGGGAATCAGTGTCATCAGTAGCAAGGCGGCTGACGCAATCCACGCGTCAAGGTGCGCCAGACGTTGGTCTTGGCCGATGTTCATAGGGCCCACGCTCACTTGCTGCGCGATGCCCGGTACGTGTTCAGATGCCCAAGGACTTCGTCAAACGTGTCCTGCGGGACCATGGTCCCGCGAATGCGGGGGTACAGTTTCTCGGCAAGCTCATTCCACTCGCGCATCTGCTCCGGCGTTGGCCGGTTTACCACCAAGCCTCTTTTCTTCATGGCGGCAACGGCGTCGTCCACCTCTTGCCGCGCCTTGGTCCTGATTTCCAGGCCAGCCTTGTCACCCGCGACCCGCACAGCGGCCTGCACGGTTGCTGGCATCTCGTCCCACGCCTTCCTGGTTACCACCAATGCGCCCACGATGGGAGCCCAATTGATCTCCAGCATGTTGGGTGCGCTGTTGTAGATCTGGCTTGCCAATGCGAAATAGGGCGTGGAAGGAACGACGTTGATCATGCCCGTCTGAATTGCCGGCAAGATGTCACTGGTTTCCAACGGCACCGGGGTGAAACCAAGGCTCTTCATGATGTCTTGCTGCTCAGGCTCTGATCCCCAGGCAAAAAATTTCATCTTCTTGAAGTCGCTTGGGCGCAACGCGGGCTCCTTGGAGAAAAATCTTACCCAGCCCGAGTCGCCCCAGGCGAGAACGACAAATCCTTTGTCCAGAAATTTCTTTTCCATGGATGCACGCATCTTCTCGCGCACGTAATCCACTTCGTCCCAGTCTTTGAACAACAGGGGCATGTTCTGTAAACCAGCAATCGAAGGTTCGATTTCGCGCAGGCCAACCACCGAAATCAGAGCACCTTGCAATTGGCCGATGCGCATGCGCCGGGCCATTTCGGCTTCGCCGCCCTGGCTGCCGTCGGTGAATACCAGGTACTTTGCCGCACCACCTTGTGCGGCGCGCCAAACCTCGCCGATTTCCTGCAATTGCCGGTGGTAGAGCGAATTCTTCGGTGCCAGGGTGCCGATGCGCAGTTGCTTGTCGGCAGCGTGCGTTGCACCGGGTCCTGCCAGCAGTGCCAACGCCGCAGCACAGGTGGCAAGGATATGGGCGAGTCGGGGGGAAGTCATTGTCAGTTGCATGTTAAAAAAGATCATCCGCAGTTTCGAGCAGCCACTGCGCACGTGCACCCATGATGGCATTGTGCAAGTTGCGCGTACCTCGGCTAACCGTCAAAGCCTGCTGCAGCAGTGCTTCAAACGCCGCACGGTCGCCCGCGGCCAGGGCTACGCTCTCGGCTTTGGAAACATAGGCACCGGCATGCTTGCCGCCCCCCATGGCGATGGCTTGATCAAAGTAGTTCGTGGCGCTTTCGGCGGAGCCACCGGGGCGAGCCGACTCCAAGCTACCCATCAGACTGGCGGCCGCTCCTTCGCCAAAGTCGGGCTGTTTCTGCCAAACCAGAGTGGCAAGGCGCAGCACCTGCGGCAGGTCGGCAACAACATCGGGGTCATCCTTGGATAGCGCGATCAGACTGGCCCAGGAGGCCGCAGCCCAGTAGGCCACGGGCACTTGTTCGGACTGCAGGCTGGGAAGGTCGGCAGCGCGCCTGCTCGCCAAGGCCTTGGCAAAGCCCGGCGTCTGGTGTTCCAGCGCGGTCAAGGCGTGCTGCTGGGCACGCTGGTACAAGCGACGTGCCCGCTCCCGCAACTGCTGTGCTGCCTTGGCGTCTTGCGACGCCAAGCGTTCGGCGTCCATTTGCACAAAGGCATACGCATATTGCGTAAAGCCGCCTGCAACCGCCGTCGCCAGGGGCGCGTTGGCGGGCAGCTGGCTGAGCACCGACTCCGAAAGCTTGAGATAGAAGGCGCTGGCCTCGCGTGCCAGCACGAGATCGTCTTCGGTTTCGCTGCCCTGTTTGGCAAGCTCGCTGGCGACACCCTGGGCGATCAGGTACTTGGGCGAGCAGGCGCAACACGCCAGCAACAGCACCAGCATCCATGCGCGACCCCGCATAGGGCTCATGCAAGCCGTGCGGGCACTGACCGTCGGTCGCACGCGCGCTCATGCATGGGAAGAATGTGTCACTTCGTGATCGTCAAGGGGGTCGTAGCGCTGGCCTGCCATCAGGGCAAACGGCGACTTCCAGTAGGACGCAATGTTGTGGAAGGGGTCCAGAAGAATCTTGACTGCCCAAGCCAGTCCCCATGCCGGACCGCGCAAGAAAAACAGATGCAAGGTTCTGAATATCAGACCGCCAGCGCCCAGGAAGAACCAAAACAGGCCCACGTCGTGGACATAGCCCTGGAAACTGGTGGCCGGTTCAATCAAGCCAAAAAGACGCGGAAACAGTGCCAGCAGCACGGGCACGCAAAGCCAGACGGAAATCAGCACCGCCTTGCGATGCATGTTGTAGCCCGCCTTGATCGATTCCTTGTATTCGTAAGTGGTGTCGTTTATCTTGTCATACCCGCGCGGCTCGAAGAAGATGTGGCCGGACTGACGCGTCACCATTCCTACCAGCCAACCGATGATGCCAGCCGTTGCGGGGTCGACGAAAACCAGGCAGTAGGCAACGAGAAAACTGATGGCGCTGATCAGGTGCAAGGTCTGGTTGATGCGGCACTGGTGATAGTAGCGGTGATCATCCCACTGAAGGGTTCTAACCTTGTCCATAAACTCATTCATTGCCGTGGCTCCTTAACAGGTGAGGTCTTTGGGCTGAAAGTGTCAGTCGACTCAGAATGTAGAAGTCATCTGTGACAACTTGATTACCGAGCGCGTGAAACTTTCATGAAGATGCCTGCGGTAGTCGCTGCTGTCAGTTGCCGGGGATTCCCTTTTTACTGCAACACAACTTTCACCGTTTCGTCATCAAGCTGTAGCGCCGGTTCCTGACACTTCGTAGGCAATTTGCACCGAAGGGAACCACCATGAAGATTACCGTGATCGGCACCGGCTATGTAGGCCTGGTGACAGGCACCTGTCTGTCGGACGTCGGCAATGATGTCATTTGTTTCGATGTTGACAAGGACAAGGTCAGGGCGCTGCAGGCAGGACAAATTCCGATCTACGAGCCCGGACTGCAGGCCATGGTCGAGCGCAATGTGGCTGCAGGCAGGCTGCACTTTACTGACGACATTGCCGTGGCGACACGCTTTGGCACGATCCAGTTTATTGCCGTCGGTACACCTCCGGCAGAGGACGGCAGTGCCGACGTACACCATGTTCTGCAGGCGGCAAGCAATATCGGCAAATTCATGACCGATTACAAGGTGGTTGTTGACAAAAGTACCGTGCCCGTGGGAACCGCCGATGCCGTGCGCCAGACCATTTTGGCGGAGCTGGGTGCACGCGGGGTGGAGATACCATTCAGCGTGGTTTCCAATCCCGAGTTTCTCAAGGAAGGCGCGGCGCTGGATGACTTCATGCGCCCCGGGCGCATTGTTCTGGGTTGCGACGATGAGCAGGCGGAGCTGAACATGCGCGCACTTTATGCGCCGTTTCAACGCCACCATGATCGATTGATCCGGATGGACGTGCGCAGCGCCGAGCTCACCAAGTACGCCGCCAACGCCATGCTTGCGACACGGATCAGCTTCATGAATGAGCTTGCCAACCTGGCCGAAAAACTTGGAGCCGACATCGAGCACGTGCGCAAGGGCATTGGCAGTGACCCGCGCATCGGCTACGACTTTTTGTATGCAGGTGCCGGCTATGGCGGTTCGTGCTTTCCAAAGGACGTCAAGGCACTGATCAAGTTTGCCGCAGACGATGGGGGCATCAATCTTTCGGTATTGCACGCCGTTGAAGATGCCAACCGCCACCAGAAGCACGTTCTTGCAAACAAGATCAAGGCGCGCTTTGGAAAGAACCTGGAGGGCCAGCATTTTGCGATCTGGGGTCTGGCATTCAAGGCCAATACCGATGACATGCGTGAAGCCAGCAGCCTCACGCTGATTCAGGATCTGCTTGAAGCTGGTGCAACGGTCACAGCTTACGATCCGGTGGCGACGGAACAGGCCAAGCGCGTGCTGCCGCAAGACAAGCGCATTCGTTATGCAGGCTCACAAATTGGCGCACTCGAGGGAGCGAACGCGCTGGTGATCGTGACCGAGTGGAAGGAATTTCGCAGCCCGGACTTTGACAACATCAAAGCCAGTCTCAAGAGCCCGGTCATCTTTGATGGGCGCAACCTCTACGATCCCAAGTGGGTTCGAAGCCTGGGGTTTGAATACTTTGCGATAGGGCGATGAGTGTTAGCTGACACACCAAGGCAGCAGCTAATACTTTGCAGCAATCATTTCGTGCAGAATCCTTCGACGGATCGATCGGTTGGTTGCAAGCGCATCGGTCCACCACCAGCCATCGGCCTTCATGGCCTGGGCTGCACGGACAAAGCGCCTGGCCACTTCGTCAAAGTCTGATTCGGTGAAATTCAAGCTGAAAATGATGCGTCCGGTGCCAACCCAGCTCAACGCCAACCCTTCCAGGCGCAGGTAGTGTTGAAACAGCCAATTGAAGCAGGCTGGCTGGGTGTAGGTAACGGTCCAGATCGACGACAAGTTGGCAACGCGTACCGGAACCCCAGCTTCGACAAGCTGGGCATTGAGCTGCTGTGCTCGGGTATTCCAGACAGCATCGAGACCCGAGTAAAGACTGTCCATGTCCGGGTCCTGCAGGCGCAGCAAAAAGGCGTTCATGGCCGCCATGACGTAGGGGTGCGAGTTGAAGGTGCCGCGTGCAAAGCAGATGTCGGCGGGCGCTTCGTCACGGAAACGCTTCATCCAACGGCCCTTGCCACAGACGACACCGACGGGCAGCCCTCCTGCAACAGTTTTCCCGTAGGTCACCAGATCCGCACGGATGCCAAAATATTCCTGGGCCCCGCCGCGCGCCAGCCGGAAGCCGACAAATACTTCATCGAATATCAGGGCGATGCCCCGTGCGTCGCAAACAGCGCGCAGTTGCTGCAGCCATGCGGTGTAGTCGGGTTTCGAGAACCCTGCCTTGCGCGAGCTGTCGAGCAAGGAGCCATCGCTTGGCGCTGCAGCGTTGGGGTGCAGCGCCTGCAAGGGATTGACCAATACACAGGCAATGTCGCGGCGCGAGCGCAAGACCCGCAGGGTGGCTTCGCTCATCTCCGCCAAGGTATAGGTATCGCGCGCGGCTATGGGGTTACCCACGCCGGGCTGCACATCGCCCCACCAACCATGGTAGGAGCCGCAAAAGCGCACGATCATGTTGCGCTTGGTGTGGTAGCGTGCCAAACGCACGGCTTGCATGACGGCTTCGGTGCCCGACATGTGAAACGACACTTCATCCATGCCCGAGATGCGCAGCAGCCGCTCAACGTTGTCCTGCATCACCGGGTGGTAAGACCCGAGTACCGGCCCGAGTTCGTGTGCGCTGCTGACGCCTTGCTCGATGCACTGTTTGTAGAAGTCGTTGCCAAACACATTGACGCCGTAGGAGCCGGTCAGATCGAAAAATGTGTTGCCATCCATGTCCGTCAGCGTCACGCCCTGACTGGCCTGCATCAACGAACCGATCTGGAGCTTTCCCTGGACCAGTTTGCGAAACTGGAACGGAACCCGGTAGGCGCCAACAAACTGCATATCCGACAAGCCCTTTGCAAGATCGTTGCCGGATTTCAAAGTGACCGCGTAGCGCTTCTGGAACTCGCTGACCATTGCATCAAACGCCACCTTTCGTTGTGCTACCACGTCCGCCGGTGCACCGTCAACGCGAAACACATGCTCGTGGGCGTAGCTGTAGTGGGGCATGTAGGATGCGATACGCTTGGCGGTTCGTGGGTGTCCTGCAAGCGAGGGGTGCTTGGCAAGCGAAAGCTCCAGGCGTGCCTTGGCCTTGTGCGCAATGCCCCATGCGAAGGCTGCTGCCACCGCAAAAAGCACGATGGTTTCTAATCCAGGTAGAGTTGACACGGGTATTTACCTCCCAATGGGTACACGCTTCGAGAACACAAAGTAATGAACATTCGCAAACTTTTCCAGTCTCTTTTGTTGCAGGAGGACCTGAATTTTCTCTTGACCAACCGCATTCCGCGCAGGCTGTTGACGCGCTTCATGGGCTGGTTCAGCAAGATCGAGCAGCCGCTGATACGGGACGCATCGATTGCGGTCTGGAAATTTTTCAGCGGCCTTGACCTGAGCGAAGCCAGACAAGACCGTTTCAGGAGCATGCACGACTGCTTTACGCGTGAATTGAAGGACGGGGCAAGACCCGTTGATTCGCGAGACGATGTGCTTACCAGTCCCGTGGATGCCATCATTGGTGCCAACGGCCCGATTCGCGCCGGACAGGTCTTTCAGGCCAAGGGATTCCCTTATGTGCTGACCGATCTGCTGGGCACGCAAGAAGATCTTGCCGATTGGCATGATGGTTTCTTCGTGACGCTGCGCCTGACCGCGAGCATGTACCACCGGTTTCATGCGCCCTACGATTGCACGGTAGAAAAGGTTCGCTATTTTTCCGGTGACACATGGAACGTCAATCCGATCGCGCTCAAACGGGTCGAGCGGCTGTTTTGCAAGAACGAGCGTGCCATGATCAGCACCCGCATGCAGGGCGAGGGGCCGATTGCCCATCAGCGCATCGCCATCATTCCGGTGGCTGCGATTCTGGTGGCCAGCATTCGCCTGCACTTTCTCGATGTCCTTTTTCACTTGAAGTACGCGGGGCCGCAAACGATTGACTGCAACGCGCGCTTCACCAAGGGGCAGGAGATGGGCTGGTTCCAGCATGGATCCACGGTGATTGTTCTCGCGCCCAAAGGGTTTGCCCTGTGCGATGGTCTAGCGCAAGGATTGCAGGTTCGAATGGGCCAGGCGTTGCTGCAGCTGGGTGCCGGGCGCTAATTGTGTCGCGGGGTGTGCTGTTGCCGCAAAGCCGCGCCCATGGCTTTGCACCGCGCCGGTCAAGACATTGAGAAAGCCGTCATAGACTGAACTCCACGCCAGGCGGGCCACGCTTTGCGCAGCCACGCTGCGGATCTGTGTGCGCAGTTGCAGGTTGCTTGCAAGTTCGGTAGCAGCGTTCACAAACGCCAGATCATCATGGGGTGGGACCAGCACACCGTTAACACCGGTGCTGATCAGTTCCTTGGCTGCAGCGATGTCATAGGAGACCACGGCCAAACCGCTGGCCAGGGCCTCGGGAACCACGTTGCCAAACGTTTCAGTCAAGCTCGGAAACAGGAACAGATCGCCAGAGGCATAGTGCGCGGCGAGGTCTTCACCTTTGCGCGTGCCGGCAAAATAGGCCTCGGGCACGGATTCTTCCAGGGACTTGCGCAGGGGTCCATCACCTACCAGAACCAGTTTGGCGTGCGGTACTTTGGAGCGGATCGCCCGGAAGGCCGACACCACCAGGCTCACATTCTTTTCCTTGGCCAGGCGCCCCACCAGTACCACCACCAGATCGTCGGGAGCAGCACCCCAAGTTGCACGCAATGCCTGGGAACGGCGCTCGGGATTGAACTGCTGCGTTGCCACGCCACGCGAGAGCAAGGTGACATTTTGGTAGCCACGTTGTTGGAGTTCCTGCATCATGGCCATGGTCGGCACCATGGTGGCCATGGTTTTGTTGTGCAGTTTGCGCAGGTAGGACTCGATCGGGGCCTTGAGCAGACCGATTCCATAATGGGGCGAATAGCGCTGGAAGTTGGTGTGGTACGAACTGGTAACGGGCAGCTGCAGCTTGCGTGCGGCAGCCACAGCCGACCACCCCAAAGGCCCTTCGGTGACCACATGCACAACGTCGGGGCGCCTCTCGCGCCACAGTTTCTCCAGCCGCCGCCTGGAAGGCAATCCAAACTGCAGATCGCCGTATGCCGGCAGGGGAATACCGCGCGACAAGACCTCATCGATGTTTTCTTGCGGCTCACGCAAACCATCGCGGGGTTGACGGGGCCGCACGATTTGCAATGAGTGCCCTCGTGCCAACACGCCCTCCACGATGCGTCCAAGGGTCATTGCGACCCCATTGACTTCCGGCGGGAACGTTTCAGTCACAATGGCAATCCTCAGCGAAGCCGAGTGCGATGGGAATGAATCTACGGTGAGGTCATCGGTACTGTTCATGCCCCCGAGGCTACGCAGCAATGATGACAATTTGATGATTGTCTATTTCTTCCAACGCACAGGTCATGCACTGGACTCGGCCGGGCGTAGCGGGTGCTTTGCAACGGCGTTTAGCATGACCATAGGGCAGACAACCAGACATCCAAAGCCCAGAATCATGGGAGCAAGCGGTATCTCCAGCGCAATCGTCGCAGCATAAAGGCACAGCATCAGCAGCATGCCAGCGTTCTCGTTAAAGCCCTGCACGGCAATGGATCGGCCTGCAGTGAGCAAACTGCAGCCCCGGTGTTGCAGCATGGCGTTCATCGGAACCACGAAGAAGCCCGCAACAGCGCCGACAACGATCAGCAGCGTTGCAGCCCAGAAGACGCTATGCACCAGTAGTAGCAATGGGACCATGGCGCCCAGCGCAATGCCAAGCGGCAAGACCCGCGTTGCCTGCGCCAGTGCAACCCAGCGGCTTGCCGCCAGTGCGCCGACAATTACCCCGAGCGCGGTCACGCCCTGCAAATAGGCAGCCTGGGCCAAAGGCAGGCGAAGGGATTCAGTCGCCCAGCGCAACACGATGAGTTGCAGGGTTGCGCCAACGCCCCAGATCAGCGTGGTGACGGCCATTGACAGGCCGCCTTTGGCGTCGCGCCAAAGCATCAGGTTCTCGCGATGAAAGCGAACCAGCAGCTTGAACGGATGGGGCTTGCATGCGGGGTAACGTGCTCCGCTATCGGTAACGCCAACGCTGAGCACTGCAGCAACGGTGTTGAGCAAGAGCAAAACAACCATGCCTGCGACCAGCTTGGTATGCGTGCCTGCGAGCCAATCCATGGCTGCGGTGGCGGCACTGCCCGTGAGCATCGGGCTGACCAGCACACCGCCCAAGGCGGTTCCGAGTATCACTGCGGTTACCGTGACGCCCTCGAAGTAGCCGTTGGCAACGACAAGATCTCTGGCAGGCAATAGCTCGGTGATCAAGCCGTACTTGGCTGGCGCGTACATGGCTGCTCCCAGCCCCGCGATACCGATGGCGACCAATGGGTGTGCCCCGCCAAGCAGCATCAGCATGGCCAGCACTTTGAGAATATTTGACAGCAACATCACCTGGCCTTTGCGCAGCGCGTCTGCCAGCGGGCCTACAAAGGGGGCGAGTACGACGTAAAACAGCGTAAAGCCCATCTTCAGTACGGGAATCAGCCACGCGGCACCCGCGAGTTCCATGGTTCTGGCGATGGACAGGATCAAGAATGCGTTGTCAGCCGCCGAAGAGATGAACTGCACCAGCAAGACAAGGTAAAAAGTTGTTGGCATTCGCATGCGACTCATTGGGTCGGGGACGCGGGAACCTTGCCAGACGCAAGGTGGGCGTCACCTGTTTTGCCATCCCTGGACTTGCAGTGTCTCCAGGAGCACTTTGTGGTGCCGATGCTAATAACCGAATATGACCGATCCGTGAAACTCTTGTGGCAGCGTGCCGGGCGGCGGCGTCGAGTGTCTCGTCAAGAGGCTCCCAATCGGCTAAAGTCGCGTGAAACGCAATTCGCGCATATCGCACCGAGAGCGATCGGCTTGCGTTGAACTGGTCGTCAATGCTATGTACAAATCCAACGAGCGCTTGATCATTTTTGATGCCGACGGCACGATCGTTGATGCCTTCACGGCCATCGACCAAGCGTTTACCCGGCATGGCATGGAGTTGGGTGCACTTGAGCGCTTTCAAAAGCGGCGCAACTTGTTCAAGTACATCGGAGGCATCAAGGAGTTCCCTTTGAACTTGAAGCAGCAACTGGGCAAGCAAAGCCGCAAGAAGCTGCTGGCAACTCTGACCGAGGTCTACCGCAACGATGCAGCGCTTTACCCCGGCGTGGCGAACTTGGTGCGCAGGCTGCTTGCAACGCCCGGCGTGCGTGTCGGCCTGGTTACGCGCAACATTACCAACGAGCCCGAACTGACCATACGCACGCTACTGGCGCGCCACGACATTGACCCCGATGCGTTCGACTATCTGGTGCATGTGCCGTTGAAACAGGCCAAGACCGACGCCTTCCGTCAAGCGCGCAAGCGCTTCGACATCAACCCCGCACGTTGCTTTGTTTGCGGTGATGAGCACAAGGATTTTGCTGCCGCCATCGCTACGGGCATGCACCCTTTCATCGTCTCCTACGGCTTCGAAGACTACACCCGGCTGACCAAAAAATTCGACGTGCCCGAAGACGTGATTTCGCGCACCCCGCACGAGTTGTGCGCACGAGTGCTGCATGCACTCGACCTTGGTGTCGCCATCGTGCCGGGCGAGCTTTCTCGGGTAGACGCTGGCGTTACCGTTCACAGTGGCCGCATGGTGTGATCAACCGATTGATTTTTGGCCGACCCCGGCGCCAGCGCGATCTGGCACCGGGACCGTACGCTGACTATTGCATCAGTTCCTTGCGGCTCACTCGACCCGACGGAGTCGGTCTGCACGGATGGAGGGCAAGTCCGCGAGTCGCTACAGAACGGGACAGGGTGCTGATCTATTTTGGCGGACGCATGGAGGACGCCTGGTGGGCGCCCAAGATGGCCTCCTACCTGGATGGCTGGTCGGTCTACGCTTTCAATTACCGCGGCTTTGGAGAGTCCAAGGGTGCAGCTTCTGAGTTCAACGCCAAAGCCGACGCGCTGGCGATCTATGAGTATGTGATGCAACGCCATGGCGGCAGCAAGCCGGAAGTGGCCCTGATGGGGCGTAGCCTCGGGACCGCTATCGCCATCTGGTTGGCACACAAGGTTAGCCCGGCAAGTTTGGTTCTGGTTTCGCCTTTTTGCAGCATGCGCTCTGTACTGCGCACCCGGCTCTGGCTTGCACCCTTGTCGGTGTTGGCACGCAATCAGTTTGTGAATTCGAAACTTGTTGCCACTATATCGGCGCGAACGCTGATCGTTCTGGCAGCACGGGACCAGGCGGTCAGTCACAACGATAGTTTGAAGCTGGCGCGCAGCTTTGGCGCACCGGTGAAGCTGGTTATCGTTGACGGGACCAACCACAAGACCGTTCCGCGTAGCCAAGGTGCCCAGCGTGCGGTTGCGGACTTCCTGACGAACCAAGGCGCTGCAATGGAGGTGGCCAGCTTCGTCGCGAGCGCTCAAGTCCTCAGGCACGCGACGGGTCACTCTTGACTTCCCTGGGTTTGAGGATTTTTTCCAAGCAGGCACGCGAACAGAAGAACTCGGACCTGCCCAGCAGCCTTGCAATCACACCTTCGTTTTGGGGGTGATGTGTAGAGCATGCGTAACACGACCGGGTGGTCTTCTTGAAACCGCCGAAGCTTGAGCTGGATAACTTGTGGGTGCGCTGCAATGTGTCCTCATTGATGCGCTCGCGGATCGATTCTGTTGTCATGCCAAACCTCTGCTTGTTACGATCGAGCGCTTGCACGATCTCAGTTGATTCGCTCGATGCGGTCGAGCGCCGGCACCTGCACCACGCCCCGGGTGCGCAAATAGAGCTTTACTGCCACCGAGTCCAGCTCGCCCTGCTGCAGGTTGCCGCCTTGCTTGAGCACGCTGAAGTTGTCGCCACCCGAGGCCATGAAGTTGTTGACCGTGATGCGGTAGTTTTTGTCCATTTCAATCGCTTCGTCGTCAAGCCGCATCGAGCCCGGGACCACCCTCGCGCCGGTGCCGGGTGCCGCACCTTCGGGTGTGCTCGCGTCCCAGGTGTAGTGGAAGCCGCGCGAGACCGCCATGACGCGCCCTCCCGGTGACTGCGGACTCTCCCACTGTTGCTCAAGCAGACGCAGCAGTTGCTGACCGGTCAAGTCCATGGTCACCAGGTTGTTGTTGAACGGCAGCACATTGAAGAGCTGGCCAAAGCTGACGGTCAGAGTGCTGCTGAGGTCACTGCGGATGCCACCTCGATTGGTAAACGCAATTTGTGCCGGTGTGTTGCCATAACTGGCGTCCGAGCTGCTGGCCAGAAAGGCGTCGGCGATGACCGCACCCAAGGTGCTTTCCCCGGCCGCACTGGTTCTGCGGTCCAGCGGACCGGCCAGTCGGCCCACCACCGCATCGGCGATCGAAGACGACAAGTCGCCATAGCGCTGTACCACGCGTGCCACGGCCGGGTCGGGTGGCAGTGCGACGTAGCCTGGCGGCAGCGGCAACGGGTTACCCTCAGCGTCCTTGACCGGTAGACCGTTTACAACCGGTTGGTTGTTGGCATCCTTGGCGATTACCTTTTTTGTTGTGCGATCCACCGTCAGGTCGATTTTGGTGAGCAACCTCCCGTACGAGCCAGACTGGGTGATGAGCTTGCCATCGGGGCGAAAGCAGACGTACTCCTGATGGGTGTGCCCGCTGACGACCAGGTCCACGGCCGGGGGCATGCGATCAGCCAAAGAGATGATGGCACCGCTAAAGCCGGGGCAGGACTTGTCGAGCAGCGTTTTGGCCGTGGTTTCACCGCCCTGGTGCACCAGAACCACGATCACGGTGGCACCTTGCTTGCGCAACGCGGGCACCAACTGGTTGACGGTGTCCACCTCATCGAGAAAACGCAGACCTTCAACGCCCGCAGGTGTCACCACCGAAGGTGTCTCGTGCAGCGTCAGACCGATGAAGCCGACTTTCACACCCCCCACGGTTCGGATCGTCGTGGCAGGAAACAGGGTCTGGCCGCCGTGGACATCGATCACGTTGGCCGCAAGATAGCGAAACCGCGCACCCTTGAACTGGCCCTTGTTCATGCACGTGTCCACGCCCACCTTGCCCGCCGAGCCGTCGGCAGAGGCGCGATAGCATCCTCCGACCTGAAGTCGCGTCAGTTCTGCGCGGCCCTTGTCGAACTCATGGTTGCCAACGCTGGAGATGTCCAGGCCTATCTGGTCGAGCACGTCAATGGTCGGCTCGTCATGGAACATGCCCGAGGTCAGTTGCGACGCGCCGATCATGTCGCCTGCCGCCACCACCAGGGTGTTTTGCGGGTTGTGTGCCTTGAGTGTCTTGACCAGCGTGGACAGATAGGCGGCGCCCCCCAGCGCCACGCGGCTGCCGCCGGGGTGCTGGGTGTCTGGCACCAGTGCACTGCCTCCCGGGGGCAGGATGTTGCCATGAAAGTCGCTGAGCGCAAGCAGTGAAATGGTGATTGGTGCGTTGCCGTGGGGGCTGGCCGCTGCGGCACCTGCAACGAACAATGACGCCAGCATTGCAATCGCGCTAAAGGCTGCAGTCCGATGGGTCCGCACAAAGGGGTTGCGCATAGGAGGTGTAGAGGTAGTAGTCAAAAAAAGCCGCCGGGCAAGGCTCCGACAGTGGTGCCGTACCTGGCGGCCGAGTCAGGGCAACTGCAAGATGGCTGGCAACAGCGGCCCGGTTCAGAACTCGGTGCGGAAGGTTACCGAGACGTAGCGAGGTGCGCCAACATAGAACGACGCCGGGTTGCCCTTGCCGATGCTGTTGTCTAGCGCACGTACCGTAAAGCCGCTGCCGCTGGGCGAGCTCACACGCAAATAGCTTTGGTCAAACAGGTTGATGATGTTGAGCATCAAACGAGGCTTTTTCATGAAGGTCGAGTTGGCAAACTTGTAGCCCAAACTGGCGTTGACCAAAGCGACCGGATCGACCTGCTCGTCGTTGACCAGGGTGGAATATGCCGCGCCGGTGTATTTGACATCGGCATTGCCGAACCAGCTGCCACTGTCGTACGCAAGCCGCAGACCGCTCATCCACAACGGCGTATCGGGCATTTGCTTGCCGCTGGTGGCTTCAAACGTGGTGGCACCGGTCTGCAAGTCGCTCAACATCTTCGAGTCGGTATAGCTTAACGAGCCGTATACGGACCAGTTGGTGTCGAGCTTGCGACCGGCTTCGAGTTCAAAACCCTTGGTGGTGACATTGCCCACGTTGTAGTCCACGTTGGCCAGGGCAACGCCATCCCAAGCAGAAGCAATGCGATTCTTGTAGTCGATGTAGTAAACCGAGCCAGAGAAGGTCCAGTTGTCGTTGGCAAAGCGATAGCCCAGGTCCAGATTGGTGGATGTTTCCATGTCCACCACCGGGTCACGCAGCGTGGCCGCACTGGTAACCGGGACGCCATTGGCAAAAGTCACCCCTTTGTACAGATTCTGGAAACTGAAATTGCCCGGTGCCTTCATGTTGCCGGCGATGTTGAAAAACACCTGCTGCTCGGCGTCGAGCGTATAGCGCACCCCCACGCTGGGCAATAGATTGGTATAGGTCTTGTTGACGTTGTAGTCGGCACCCTGGTTGCTGCCCTCGTTGGCAAAGTTGTAGAAGTCACGATTGATGCTGGTGCTGCGCAGACCCAACTGCAGGTTGATTTTGTCTTGCAGCAGCTTGATGCTGTCCTGCACAAACGCCGAAGACCCGGTGCTGATGGTGAGCTGGTTGCGGCCCTGCACGGTGGTGCCGTCGGCACGTTTGAGCAGCAGGCTGGGGTCGTCAAGCCAGATGTTGGCAACATTGCCCGCGTTGTCCACCGTGGTGTAGGGCTGTGTCTGGAAGTGGCGCGCGCGCTCAAGCCAGTAGCCAATGAGCAGGTTGTGGTTGTCCACGCGTACGTTCGACTTGAGTGTGATCCCCGGGCGGTAGGTCTCGGTCACCGAGCTGCGGTATACCATGACCGTGTCCTTGGTGTCGCCGTCGCCATTGATATCGGCAATGCCGCCGCCGAGTTTGGTGGTAGCGCTGCTCTCGGCCAGGGTATAGAGCCCGCTGCCACCGCCGAAGCCGTACCAGAAGTAAGGTTCGGCGCTGATGCTCACGTCCTTGTTGACCTTGTACTCGGCTTTGCCGGTCCAGAGGTAATTGCGGAAAGGATTGAGTGAATAGTTGTAGTAGCCATCCGCCGGAGTGGACTCGGTTTGTGCCGTGCCATTCACCGGCGCGAGATGCTGCGGTGGCACCGTGCCATAGTCCAGGGTATTGCCATATTGGGCAACCTGTGCCTTGGTCAGCAGGCGGAAGAAATTGTTCACAGCGCGGTTATAGAGCAGGCTGCTCGACAACGCCAGCGCATCGGAGGCCTGGTACTCGATGCCCAAGTCCACGTGGTTGCGGTCGGCCCCGCCTGCGCCCTTGAACTTGTCGGCTTTGGCTTTGGAAAGAGAGACAAAGAATTTGGCTTTGTCGTCAGCAAACTTGCCCGTATCCAGGCGTACAAAGGTCTTGTAGGAATTCAACTGGCCGACGGTTTGGGTCAGACGAAACCCGTATTTGTCGGATGGCGGACACGACACCATGCCGATATTGCCGCCGGATGCGCCCACATGGGGCGCTTCGGTATCGGTTGAACCTTGCGTTACAAATATCTCGCACAGGTTCTCGGTGTCGGTGTATTCCATGGGATAGACCGCAAAGTTGCCCGAGTCGTTCACCGGACCACCATTGATGGTGAATCCCATCTGGTCGCTGTTGAAGCCGCGTACGCGCAGGCCGCCACCAAACATCCCGGTGGCGTCGTAGCTGAAGGTGTTGACCCCCGGAAGCAACTCGATGGCCTGGTAGGGATTGCTGGTTGGATTCAGGCTGTCGAGGTGCGCCTTGCTCACCGAGCTGCGCGCTTTGGGTGTTTCTTCCGGCGTGATCAGACCGGTGCTGGAGCCACCGGGCAGGCTGTCCACCGCGATGCGACCGACGTCCGTCATGGAAGTCTGCTGTGCCCAAATGGCGGGGCTTACACAAACCGTTGCAACGGCAAGGGCCAGTCGGGAGAGTTTGAAGGTTTTCATGGTGTGGCTGTGGGTTGGGTTGAACAATGAACGTGGGAGGATTGCAATCAGGAACTGGCTGGCGTAAACGAGATTTCGGCGCTGAATTTGTGTTGCTCTTCGCCAGTCCAGGTGTCGGGTGGGAAGGGCTCGTAGCTGCCACGGCGCACGGTGGCGATGGCGGCATCGTCGAGAAGATTGGAATTGGATGACTCCAGAACGCCAACGTCCAGCAAACTGCCGTGGCGACTGAGCGTGAACCAGAGCTTGACCTTACCCTGGGGGCGCTGCTGGCTGGCCTGGCGACCGGTGGGGTAACGTTTGGTGGAGTGCAGCATGGCCCGCACCTTGAGGATGTATTCCGCTTCGAGGGATGCAATGTGAGTCACACGGCTATCCGCCGGGGCTGGTGCAGTCATTGGCGTGATGACCGCTGGCGTCTGCGGCGGTACAGGGCTTGCCGCAACGGTTGGCGCTACGGTCGGTACCGTCTGCACGACTTCAGCCGCAGGTACGAAGGGGAGTGGAGCCTCCACACGCGGTGCCTTTGCCTCGGGCGGGCGCACTTCCTTCGGGGGTGGTGGCAGGGGAATGGGTGGCAGTGGTGGAAGGATAACCTCCTGGATGACCGCTGCCTCCATAGGCTTCCTCAGGAGTTTCAGTCCTTTTTGTGCCGTTCCTGAAACCAGCATCCACACAACCAGCAGATGCAGGGCAAGGACAAGTCCCAGTCCAACAAAGCGGCTGGAGGCGTGGTTCGCCCGGTACGGGTATGCGATCGGATTGCTCATCAAATGCCAAGCACAAAAACATTAAGTTGACGAAGTTGCGTCTTCGACCGGCGGCGATCGAAGGCTCGTTCACAAAGAATGTAAATATGCGAAGTGACAGTTTGACGACAAAGTTGTGGAGTGCAGGCGGTGTTGCTATGAAACGACTGGCCTGCGTTGTAGCCACTTCACGGCACAGAACTCCACGCGCGCAGCGCCCTGAGCAGCGAGCGCTTCTTTTCCTGGTGGTTGCCCATGCGGCGCAGGATGTCGTCCAGCGAACGTATTGCCGCCGTGATGTACGGCCCTTTGTTGAGCATCACACATTCGGCGCGCACACCGAGTCCGGCGTCGGAGATTTCGGCACGCGAGGGCACGCCGGTCTTGGCCAATGTCTCAAGCACCTGCGTGGCCCAGATCACCGGCATGTGGGCGGCTTCGGCGCACCACAGGATTTCTTCCTGTACCTCGGCCATGCGCTCGTAGCCGCATTCCACCGCCAGGTCACCGCGCGCAATCATCACGCCCGCCGCCTCGCCCGCCATCGCTGCGAGCATGAGTTCGGGCAGATTCTCAAAGCCCTTGAGGGTTTCAATTTTCAGCACGATGCCCAGTTCCCTGCGGCCCAGCCGATCCAGGTAGTCGCGCAGCAGATAGACGTCGTCGGTGTGTTGCACAAACGACAGGCCCACCATGTCGGCCAGTGCCGCCACGGCCGACAGGTCTTGCAGGTCCTTGTCGGTCAAGGCCGGAAGATCGAGCGCGCTGTCGGGCAGGTTGATACCCTTGTCGGCCAGCAGTTTTTCGCCGCCCTCGCGTGCGTGCGTGACTTCCACTTCGATCCAGTCTTTTTCTACCCGGCGGATGATGCCGCCGATACGGCCATCGTCAAACCAGATGCGCTCGCCGGTGTGGACCTGGCCGAGCACTTGCGGCAGCGTGCAGGCGATGTGCGCAAGCTCCTGGACCATGGCATCGTCGTCGGCGCTGGCGACGGCTGGCGCGCCCGCGCCTCCCTTGGTGACGCGAATCAGCTCGCCGCGATGCACGTGCAGTAGCCCGGGCAGGTTCTGAATGCCGTAGGGCAGGGTGGTGGCCCATTTTTTGCCCTCCGCGCCTTTGATGGTCAGCGTGGTCTCAGGTACCAGGTAGGCGGTTTGCACGCTTTCGGCCACTGCGCCGTGTTGCTCCCACTGCACAATCAGCAGATGGCGCTTGGCGCCGCGCGCGTCCGAGAAGTCGATTTGCGCGCCAACGCGCAGGTGCGCCAGCCACTTGTCATCCACGCGGATGCTGGCATCAACGCCGTGCAGGTCCAGCGCCTGTGAGGCAGATGTAAGCCCAAGCCGGAACGGCCGGTAGGCGCGGCCCAGCTCGTCGCGCTGCGGACGCAGCCGCAACACAGCCGGGCGCGCTGCCAGATCGCCGGTGCGGATCTTGGGGCCGCCCAGGTCCATCAGGATTTTCACGTCGCGCCGTGCGGACTTGGCTGCGCGGCGCACATGGGCGGCCATGGCGTCCCAGTCTTGGGCAGAGTCGTGCGCGCAGTTGATGCGTGCAATGTCCATTCCGGCATCCACCAGTTCGCGCACGACGCTGAAATCGCTGGCGGCTTCGCTGGGCAATGTCACCATCACGCGCACGGCGCGCCCTTGCGGGCTTTCGCCCAGCAGTTCAACGGCGTGCTGCTCCAGCAGTTTGCGGCTGCTCAAGCGCCCGGCGGGTTCTTCTGCCGATTTGTCTTGCCAGGGCTGGCCGGTGATGTGGTGCAACAGGCCTAGCACCTTGTCCAGACTGGCCAGCACGTGCGACTCGGCGCGCCCCAGCGACGACAGCCCCAACCAGGCGAGTTGCTCCTGAAGCGGGCGCAGGTCGAGTGCGCGCAGCGCCAGGTAATGGATCAGGTTGCGCGCACTCTCCTGGAATTTGGGCGAGACCCTGGAGAGTTCGGTGGCCATGGCCGCCTCACGCTCCAGCATGGAGCGGCGTAACTGCGAGAGCTCGCGTATCAGCGCGATGCAGACATCCTGGTTGCGTTGCGATGGGGTGGCCGGGTGAGCAGCGGCTGCAGCCGTGGCGGGAAGCTTCTTGGTAACCATGGACCCACTATACGAATCCTTGGTGACAGTTTGGCGACAAAACCCATGCAGTAAAACGCCTTTGCGCCGCGCACGCAGCGCCTAGCTATGCGTGGCCGGCGCGGACCAAGGTGTCGCGGATGATGGTTGCCAGCTCTTGCGCCTGGAACTTGGCGATGTAGCCGTCGGCACCCACCGAGCGCACGTGACTCTCATTGGTGCTGCCGGTGAGCGAAGAATGGATGATCACGGGGATGCCCTGGAAGCGCGTGTCCTGCTTGATATTGCGCGTGAGCGTAAAGCCGTCCATCACCGGCATTTCCAGGTCGGTGAGTACCAGCGCCACCTTGTCGCGAATGCTCTTGCCCTCGTCGTTGGCCTTGACCGTCATCGTCTCCATCAAGTCCCACGCTTCCTGGCCGGTCTTGGTCATGATGTAGGGCACGCCCATCGACTTGAGGCCTTGCTCGATCATCATGCGCGCCACGGCCGAATCGTCGGCCGCAATCACCACGGTTCCGGCAGGCAGGCGCACGGGGGTGACGCCGGTTGTGCTCTCATCGGCGCGCTGCTCTTGCGGCAGCACATCGCGCAGGATTTGCTCCACGTCCAGCACCTGGGCCAGCCGGGTGTTCTCGGCGCTACCATCCAGCCGTGCAATGCTGGTCACCAAGCCGCCGCCACTGCCCTCGGCCGAGAGCACATGCTTCCATTCCAGGCGGACAATCTCACTGACCTCTTCGACGGCAAACGCCTGCGTCGAGCGCGCAAATTCGGTCACCAGCAAGATGCCGGTCCCGTTCTTGGGTCGGCAACCCACCACCATCGGCAGGTTGATGACGGTAATCATCTGCCCCCGGATATTGGCCACCCCCATCACCGTAGGCGGCATATTGACCATGGCGGTGATCTCGGGCATGACCAGGATCTCGCGCACCTTGAAGACGTTGATGCCGAACAACTCGCGCTTGTCGCTGTCTGCCGCTTCGCCCAAGCGAAACAGCAGCAGCTCAAACATGCTGTTGGCGGCCAGGTTGGTCCGTTCATCAATGTCGCGCATGGATGGGTGGCTGGAGGTAGCAGGGCCACTATTTCTTTGCCAGTTTTTCATATCATCTTTCATCATTTCAGTTACTCATGCAAACCCGCTCTGTCCTGGTTGGCGGTGCAGCACCGGTTCACTTTCTGCCGTACTTGGCTTGTTCAATCAGGCGTTCTGCCATCTCCCTCTCGCTGCCAGACCCGTCCACCTGGGCAAGAATGAACGCCAGTTCGTCCAAGGTCAGGGCCATCTCGGTCAGGGCGTCGCGCAATACCTCAAGATCACGTTGCAGCTTGAACGCAAGCGCTGACGGCACTTCAATTCTTTTACCGGACGCCATGACTGCTCCAGTCCATTCGCTACCCGCATGTTGCCACCACCTTCATCGCTGGCCTAACTCGAACATCCGTACCGCCAGTGGCATTTGGTCTTGAAGGCGTTGCAGACGGTCGCGGGCGCGTGGGTGGGTTGAATACATGCCTGTTTCGGCGGATACCTTCGCGCGCTGCCCCATGAATTGCAACTGCAACTGCGGCGCAAAACCAGCCATCGCCGCGAGTTGCAGGGCGACTTCATCGGCTTCAAACTCGATTTGGTGAAAGATGAACGTAACTGGATCACTCAGCGCGTAATAGTTGTACTCCATCTCGGTGTAAATATCCTGCGCGGTCCGAGCCGCTTTTGACGGCAGCACGGCCAGCATGGAGGTCAGGGTCTGGCTTTCGTGCTGCAGCAGAACGTGCGAGGCCTCGTGTGCCAGAACAAAAGCGATTTGCGCCTGGTCAAGTCCTGCGCGCGCAATGAAGTCCTCAGAAATAACAATCGTGCCGTCGGCAAACGACAGGGCTTCGATGGAGGGGCTTCGCAAGACCAGCAGACGCAAGTCCTGCTTTTCCTGCTGGGCCTGAAAAACTGGCTGCAACGCGCCCCACACGTGCTGCAACACTTCGCAATAGGCCATACAACCCGTCATGCCCGAGGCGGATGCATCGGTCACGATTCTTTGCCTGGCGGCTTCCCCCGCCTCACTCAATTCACCAACCGAGAAGGCAAGGCCGCTGCTGGGAACCGCAACGCGGATGTTGTCGGCCTGGCAGACCAGGGGCAGCATTCCCAGCAGGCACAGGACAAGCCGCCCCATCAGGAAGAACCTTCCCCAATGCCGTTGATGCGCGAGGCAGATCATTTCATCAACCAAGGTGCTGAGGCCGTGACGTGTATCAATAGGGTTTGAAATGTGCGCCGTCGCTACGAACCGGCGCGGCCCTGACTGACGAAATCAACCGTCCCGCAGGTACGGGTGTACGCTGCGGCGCGCGCGCTGACATCTCGTTTGCAACCAGGCGCAGCGAGCTTGCCGGGTGGTCCTGGCCGATGTTGAAGAACGCCACCGACTTTTGCAACTGCTCGGCCTGACCGGAGAGTTCTTCACTGGTGGCTGCAAGTTCTTCCGACGCGCTGGCGTTTTGTTGGGTCGCCCTGGACAACTGGCCCATGGCACCGCCAATCTGCGTCACCGAAGCGCTTTGTTCGGCACTGGCCGCGGCGATCTCTTGCACCAGGTCGCTGGTTTTTTGAATGCTGGGGACGATTTCTTCCAGCAGTCCACCGGCGCGCTCGGCGGTGCTGACGCTGGTGGTGGCCAGATCGCCGATTTCCTTGGCGGCCTCCTGGCTGCGCTCAGCGAGCTTTCTCACCTCGGCGGCAACCACGGCAAAACCCTTGCCGTGCTCGCCAGCGCGCGCAGCCTCGATCGCGGCGTTGAGCGCCAACAGATTGGTCTGGTAGGCGATGTCGTCGACGATAGAAATCTTGGCGGCGATCTGCTTCATGGCGGTAACGGTCTGGATTACCGCCGCGCCGCCCTCGGTGGCTTCCTTGCTGGCCTTGGTGGCCATGGCATCAGTCACCTTGGCGCTATCGCTGTTCTGGGTGATAGACGATGACATCACGTCGATCTGGGACGTCGTCTCTTCCACGCTGGCGGCCTGTTCGCTGGCCGACTGGCTCAGGGATTGGGCGGTGGAACTGACCTGGCTGGCCGCGCCGGTAAGCGCATCGGCTGCGGCACGTACTTCACCCATGACGCGCGCCAGATTGGCCGCAGTTTCGTTGGCGCTTTCCTTGACCTGGGCAAACAACCCCTGGTAGTCGCCGTCCATGCGCCGTGTCAGGTCGCCTTCGGCGAATGCTGCGAGCAGTTCGGATACTTCGGTCAATCCGCGTTCACTGGTTTCAACCAGGCGGTTCATGCTGTCGGCGAGGATGGCAAAGAAGCCGGTCTTGCCGTCACTGCTCAGGCGGATCGAGAAGTCACCCATGGACGCAGCACTGACAACCGCAGCCACCTCCTTCTCGGCCGCCACCTCGGCAGTGCGGTCAGTCCACTCGACCACGGTGCCGATGCGCGCACCACTGGCATCCAGAATGGGGTTGGCGGCAAGCGCAAAGTAGAGCGTGCCGACCTGGATCTCGGTGCGGTAAGTGTCCGACATGCTGGTGAGCCCACTGCGCAGTTGACTCGCCTCACTGCGGAAAATATCAATGTTCTGCCCAAGCAGTTTGCCCGCGTCAAATTGGGGCAAGACCTTGCGCACTTCGGCTTCATTGCGCAGCAACATTGCCTTGACGCTGTCGTTCATGAAGATGATGTTGCTATCGGGGTCGGCGATCATCACGTTGGCATTGGACTTGTTCAGTGCCTGTACCACGCGCATATTGATGACCGCAGCGTCGGCAGCGTCAACCATCTTCTGGCGCGCGTCTCGCACCACATCCGTCACCCGTTTGGTCTGGCCCGGCAACTCTTCAATTTCCTGGCTAAAGCTTCCCTGGGCGTATTGGTCGAGCAGGTCCACCAGACGCATCATCACCTTGATGTGTGACTGGGCCAGGGCGTTCACTCCCGCAGCCATCTCGCCGTAGGTGCCCGGAAGGCTGTCGGTTGTCATCGCATGGTCCAGCACACCTTCTGCGTGTTGGCGCGCCATCTCGGTTTGTTCGCTCTGAAAGCGCGTCAGCACCGACTGCATGGCGACCACTTCGGCCAGCAGACTGGTGCTGTCGCCTGCGCGCAGTGCCACGGTGGTGGATAGATCGCCTGATGCAACAGCACGCACCACCTGTAGCACTTCCTGCGGCTCGCCACCGAGCGCGCGTGCCAGGCTGCGGGCAATCAGAACGGCCAAGGCGATGCCAAGAACAAATGCCAGTGCGATGCAAGCCAGAGAAATGTTGCGCAGCAGGGCGTAGTCTTTCTGGGTTTCGGTGGCGGCGCTGTCGTTCAAACGCTGTTCGATGGACACCATTTCGTCCAGGTTGTTGATCCACTTGGCGATGGCAGGTTTGAGTTCGGTGTGCAAGACCTTGAGGGCACCCTCGCTGTCCTCGTCTGCCACCAATTTGAGTACCTTGGCGGTGATCGGTGCGGCAGCCGACTCGTTGCCAAGTATTTTGGTGACGATGGCGCTCTCGGCGTCGGTTGGCTTGGCCATACCCAGCACTTCATTGAGGCCGGTCTTGGCGTCTTCATAGGCACCGGCTTGGAACTTGATGGCTGCGTTGATTTCGTTTTGTTCTTGTGCGTTGCTTGCCACCATGAGCGACAGAAAGCCGCTCTCCTGGGCATGCACGGCGCGGCTCATCGATTGGGCAAAGGCCACCTTGGCGTTGTTGAACAACACGATCTGGTTGACCCGGTCGTTCAGGCGGTAGATGCCGCCAACGCCTGCAGCGCCGACCAGCAGGGTGAACAGCAACAGCGTGCCGAAGCCGAGCCCCAGCCGCGTGACCACGCGCAGGTTGGCATACCAATGGGTGAGTTTCGCGAAAGCCTTCATGGCAAGTGTCCTTGGTTAAACTGAAATCAACTAACGCCCAGGGCGAGGGTGCGCGGATCGGGGCGCTTTACACCACCAGCCAATCGGAAGATGGAAACCGAACCGACCAGGTCGTCGGCCTGGCCCTTGAGGCTGCTTGCAGCGGCGGCAATCTGTTCCACCATCGCTGCGTTTTGCTGCGTGACCTGGTCCATGCTGCTCACTGCAGCGCCGACTTCGGCAACACCCAAAGCCTGCTCATGGCTGGCGGCACTGATTTCGCCCATCAGGGTGGTCACGCTCTGGATGCTGGAGACCACGTCGGCCATCGTGCTGCCGGCCTTGTCCACCTGCATGGTGCCAAGTTCTACGCGCTCTACGCTGGCGCTGATCAAGCTCTTGATCTCTTTGGCCGCCGCCGCCGAGCGGCCCGCAAGCGAGCGCACCTCGCTGGCAACTACCGCAAATCCGCGCCCCTGCTCGCCCGCGCGCGCTGCTTCCACGGCGGCGTTGAGCGCCAGAATATTGGTTTGGAAGGCAATGCCATCAATCACACTGATGATGTCGGCGATGCGGCGCGATGAGGTGTTGATTTCCTTCATCGTCTGCACCACCTGGGCCACCGCTTCCCCACCTTCGAGCGCCACTGACGTCGCGTTCTCGGCGAGCTGGTTGGCCTGGCGGGCGTTGTCGGCATTTTGTTTGACGGTGGAATTGAGCTGTTCCATCGACGCCGCAGTTTGTTGCAGCGAGCTGGCTTGCTGTTCGGTCCGGTTCGAGAGGTCGTTGTTGCCGTGGGCGATCTCGGCTACGCCCTGCTCAATCTCGGCGGCGGCGTGGTTGACGGTACGCAAGATGCTCGAGAGCTGTTCAACCGTACCGACCAATGCAGCCATCAGACTGGTGCTGTCTCCGTCGCGCAAGGGGATGGACATCGCCAGGTTTCCTGCGGCAATTTCCTTGGCAACCTGCGTCGCCTGGTGCGGTTCACCACCGAGCGCACGCGACAGGCTGCGTGCAATCAGCATGGCCAGTGCGATACCCAATGCAAAGGCCGCCGCAATGCAAGCCAGCGAAACATTGCGCAGCAGCGTGTAATCTTTTTGGGTTGCGGTGGCGGCACTGTCGTTCAAGCGCTGCTCGATGGAAACCATCTCGTCGAGGTTGTTGATCCACTTGGCAATGGCCGGCTTGAGCTCGGCGTGCATGACCTTGAGCGCACCCTCGGTGTCTTCGTTGGCCACCAGCTTGAGTACCTTGGCGGTGATCGGTGCAGCGGCAGCTTCGTTGGCAAGTATTTTGCTGACGATGGCGCTTTCGGCGTCGCTCGGTGGGGCCAGGCCCAGCGCTTCATTGAGGCCGGTCTTGGCGTCTTCATAGGCCCCGGTCTGGAACTGGATGGCGGCGTTGATCTCGGTTTGCTCCTGCGTGTTGCTGGCCATCAACAGCGACAAAAAGCCACTCTCCTGGGCATGCACGGCGCGGCTCATGGACTGGGCAAAGGCCACCTTGGCGTTGTTGAACAGCACGATCTGGTTGACCCGGTCGTTGAGGCGATAGAGTCCGCCAATGCCTGCAGCGCCGACCAGCAGGGTCAACAGCAACAGCGTGCCGAACCCCAAGCCCAGTCGCGTGGCCACTCGCAGGTTTGCCATCCAATTCGAGATTTTTGAGAAAGCCTTCATCGCAAAGCTCCTTTATCCAGCAGACACAACTCCACACACCGGGCACGCGTGGCGTGCCCGGGTGGTTCCATCGCGACGTCTTACGTGGGTTTACTTGCAGTCAGGCTTGCTGGCGTACGGGAAGTCGGGGTGGCCGACGCAGAAGTCCTTGCCGCCATCAATTGGCGCTCCGTCGTACTTGGCGGTGACCTTCTTGTATTTGGTGACATCAAGGCGCTTGTTGGAGCAAGCCGACTTGGCCTTGAGCGTGCATTGCGATGCACTGGCGGCAGGCACGGTTTCGTCGCAACTGGCTTTTCCGTCGCACTTGCTGAAGGATTCTTTCTCTTGCCCCGGGCAGGCCGAGCGGGTGATAGAGAGAACGCAGTCAGCAGCCAGTGCATTGCCTACCGAAAAAACGGCCAGCGCTGCGGCAAGAACATGCTGTCGGCTGAACATAGAGAGGGACATACCACGACGCAACATAAAAAGCACTCCAGAGTTAGGTTGATGAAACTAGCAATTTCAAACCGCGCCCAATGCCCTACAGATGTCTTCGGTGGTGGTTCAGCAGGGATACCCCACCGATCTGGAACATGCGCCGAACAGTTTGTTTGCAGTGCCACAATGATCTGCAAATGGTGCGCGTGCGTCCATCAGACAGTTCCGGTTTTGTTGTCGGAAGAGTCTGGTGGTTTGTCAGAATATTCCTACCCTTTCATGGAGTGCGTGCCTGCGGTGCTCGCCCCGTCATCGCGAGGCCACGCACTCGCCCCGTCATCGCGAGGCCACGTACTCACCCCGTCATCGCGAGGCCGTCAGGCCGTGGCGATCCATGACTTCATGCCCGCATGGATTGCCGCGCTTCGCTCGCAATGACGGCCTTTTCATCCTCGCGAGGCCACACACTCACCCCGTCATCGCGAGGCCGTCAGGCCGTGGCGATCCATGGCTTCATGCCTGCATGGATTGCCGCGCTTCGCTCGCAATGACGGCCAAAGGACATGGGCTGCCGCGTCGCTTCGCTCCTCGCAGTGACGAAACCTGGGTTGATGGTCCATTGGCCGTTTCGGCACCGAATCAGGGGCTCGCAAGGACGCGCTGAATTGTTATGGTTTACGCAGGTTTCAATTGGCTTCCAGGACTTCGAGCGTCCAGGGGGTCTTTTGCCAGGCGATGGTTTCTTCGCGCAGCAGGTGCGCCGATTGCGGATAGCGGGCGTCCCAGCCCGCGCGCCAGCGCAGGCGCACCACCTGGTCGTCGGTGGTGCTGCGCTCCAGCGCAATGCCTTGCAGATCGGGGTCGCGCCGGGCGTGGCACAAGATCACGGCCAGGCGCAGCGCCAGCAACTGCAGCGCCAGGCTCTCGTCGCTCAAGGCCGCTTCCACCTTGCGCAGCTTGCCCCGGTGGCCCAGCACCAGCAGGCTCAGGCGGTGCATTTCCGAGAGCGAAAAACCGATGGCGTCGGCGTTGTCGAGGATGTAGGCGCCGTGCTTGTGGTAGTCGCTATGCGAGATGTGGCTGCCGATTTCGTGCAGACGCGCCGCCCAATGCAGTTTGCGCGCCAGACGCTCGGGGTCGCCCAGGTCGCTCAATGCGGCTGCGCCCAATTGTTCCAACAAAGCGACCGCGACCTTGCCCACCCGCTCGCCATGCGCAACATCCACGTTGAACTTGGCGGCCAGGCGGCCCACGCTCTTGCTGCGCAGGTCGCCGCTGGAGCCGGTGCTGCCCAGCAAATCGCAGATCAGGCCGTGGCGCAGGCCACCGGTTGCCATTTGCATGCTGTTGATGCCCAGCAGTTTGAACACCGCACGGATCACGCTGATGCCGCCGCCAATGATGGCCTTGCGGTCTTCGCGCATGCCCGCCATGCGCAGGCGATCCACGCTTTGGGTGGTAATCAGTTTTTCCAGCAGCCAGTCCAGGCCGTCCTGCGAAATGCTGCCCGACGGCCAGCCTGCAGCCACCAGCACGTCACCAATGGCACCCACGGTGCCGGCCGAGCCGTAGGCGCTGTCCCATTTGTCGGGGTGGTAGGTGTCAAACGCTTCGTCCATCACGGCGGTGGCGGCCACCTCGGCGATTTCGAAGGCGCGTTTGGTGAACAGTCCATCGGGGAAAAACCGCTTCGACCAGGCAATGCTGCCCACGCGGTACGACTCCATGGCGCTCGGCGTGATGCCCTGGCCCAGGATCAGTTCGGTGGAGCGCCCGCCAATATCGACCACCAAGCGGCGCTCGTCGCTTTGCGGCAGCATGTTGGAGACGCCCTGATAAATCAGGCGTGCTTCCTCGCGGCCGGAAATCACGTTGATCGGAAAGCCCAGCACGGCGGTGGCGCGCTGCAGGAATACATCGCGGTTACGCGCTTCGCGCAGGGTCTGGGTTGCCACTGCGCGTACCTCCGAGGGTTTGAAGCCCGCCAAGCGCTCGCCAAAGCGCGCCAGACAGTCCCAGCCGTCCTGCATGGCCTCGGCTGTGAGGTTGCGCTCGACATCCATGCCGCCGCCCTGGCGCACGGTTTCCTTGAGGTATTCGGTGCGGCGGAAGGCACCGTGCTCTACGCGTCCAATTTCGAGTCGAAAGCTGTTGGACCCCAGGTCCACGGCGGCTAGGCGGTTTCCGGTTTGCATGTAATGTTTGGTTTGGCGGTGGGTCGGTGGCCGCCAAAGCATAGCACCCACCCCCTTGCCGGAGACAATTTTCCTCGGCACCGGCGCGATGCCGGTGCCACGCCCAGGACCGGGTCCGGGGCGCACGCGAGTTATTTCTTGACCGGTGGCAGTAGCACCGTGTCAATGATGTGGACCACACCGTTGGTGGCCAGAATGTCGGTCTGGGTGGTGGCGGCGCTCTCTACCGTAATGAATTCACCCGCCTTGGAGATGGCAATATCCGCGCCATGGAGCGTCTTGGCGTTGCTGTTCTTCACGTCGGCAGCCAGGGATTTGCCTGCAATCACGTGGTAGGTCAAAACTGCCTTGAGCTTGTCCGGGTGCTTGGCCAGATCTTCCATGGTCTTGGCTGGCACTGCCTTGAAGGCTTCATTGTTGGGGGCAAAGACGGTGTAGGGGCCAACTCCTTGCAGCGTGCTGGTCAGGCCGGACGATGTCACCAAGCCCTGCAAGGTGCTTAGCGACGGTGTCTTGGCAATGGTGTCGGCCAGGTTCACGGGGGCCGGAACGCTGGCGCAGCCCGCCAGAACGGTGACCAGGGCCGCAGCCAGGGCGCTACGCCGAGTTGCGGTGAAGGATGCGAAAGTCGTCATGGTTGCTTCTCCGTGTGAAAAACCCGAAGCGTAGGAACTATTTGTGACAAGGCTGTGACACGGCGTTGAAAGTTGCGTGACAGATCGGGAAATGCCCGAAAGTGATTTGGGGTATGTCACGAAGTTGTCATAAAACTTTCTTAAAGTCCACGCATTCACTTCTCAACCAACCGAGGGTTTCACATGCAAATCGCTTTCAAATTACCGCTGTTGTCGCTCGCCGTGGCCTGCATAGGGGGCTTTGCTGGTGTCGCCAGCGGCCAGGAAATTACCGGAGCGGGCGCAACCTTCCCCGCTCCCATTTACGCCAAGTGGGCGTCTGACTACCACAAGGCCACCGGCGTGAAGGTCAACTACCAGTCCATCGGTTCGGGCGGCGGCATCAAGCAGATTGACTCCAAGACGGTGGACTTTGGTGCTTCCGATATGCCCCAGACCGATGAGGTGCTCAAGGCCAAGGGCCAGGTCCAGTTTCCGACCGTGATTGGTGGCACCGTGCCAGTGATCAACGTCAAGGGCATTGCACCGGGCCAGATGCGCCTGGACAGCCAGACGCTGGGCGACATTTACCTGGGCAAGATCACGCGCTGGAACGATGCGGCGCTCAAGGCCCTCAACCCCGGCCTGGCATTGCCTGATGCGGCCATCGCGCCGGTGCGCCGTGCCGATGGTTCGGGAACCACGTTTAACTTCACCAACTACCTCAGCCGCGTCCACCCCGAGTGGAAAGCCAAGGTGGGTGAGGGCACGGCAGTCAACTGGCCGGTGGGTGCGGGTGGCAAGGGCAACGAAGGCGTGGCCGCGTTTGTCAACCGTTTGCCCAACTCGATTGGCTATGTGGAATATTCCTACGTCAAGCAAAACAAGATGACCTACACCCTGCTGAAAAACCGGGATGGCCAATTTGTGGCCCCGGACGAAGCCGCCTTCAAGGCTGCCGCAGCAGGTGCAGACTGGAACAAATCCTTCTACCAGATCATTACCGACCAGCCGGGAAAGTCCACCTGGCCGATTTCGACCGCGACCTACATCCTGATGCACGCCAAGCAGGACAAGCCCGCCAACGCCTCGGAAGCGCTCAAGTTCTTTAACTGGGCCTATGCCAATGGTGACAAGGCCGCCAGCGACCTGGACTATGTAGCCTTGCCGGACTCGGTCGTGGCACTGATTCAGAAGTCCTGGGGCGAAATCAAGGACGGCGCTGGCAAGCCCGTCGCTTTCAAGTAATAGCGCAAAGCGCATCGGGCAATGCCAGGGGCACAATCCATGTCATCTACACTTACCCAAGACGATCTGCCCTTAGCAACCCATCCAGTGCAAGCCATGATTCAGCCGCCACCCCACAAGCGGGCCCGCTCCGGGCCGCTGCTAGACCGCCTCTTTGGCTGGGCGGCCAAGGGCGCGGCGATTCTGACGCTACTGCTACTGCTGGCGATCCTGACCTCGCTCACCATCAGCGCCTGGCCCGCCATTGACAAATACGGGCTGGGCTTTTTGACCCGGACCGTGTGGGACCCGGTGCAGGAAGACTTTGGCGGGCTGGTGATGATTTATGGCACGGTAGCCACTTCGCTGATTGCGCTGCTGATTGCGGTGCCGGTAAGTTTTGGCATTGCGCTGTTTCTGACCGAGTTGTCTCCTGCCTGGCTCAAGCGCCCGCTGGGTACGGCAATTGAACTGCTGGCAGCGGTGCCCTCCATCGTCTATGGCATGTGGGGCTTGCTGGTGTTTGGCCCGGTACTGGCCACCTATGTGCAGCAGCCGCTGCAGGCGGCGCTTGCGGGCGTGCCCTACCTGGGCGCTTTTGTGTCCGGGCCGCCGGTGGGCATTGGCATTCTGTCGGCCGGCATCATTCTGGCCATCATGATCATTCCGTTCATTTCGGCGGTGATGCGTGATGTGTTTGAAGTCACCCCACCGCTGCTCAAGGAGTCGGCCTACGGCCTGGGTGCTACCACCTGGGAGGTAGTCTCCAAGGTGGTTCTGCCCTACACCAAGACCGGAGTGATTGGCGGCATCATGCTGGGGCTGGGGCGCGCCATTGGCGAGACCATGGCCGTAACCTTTGTGATCGGAAACTTCAACCAGCTCGATTCGCTCAGCCTGTTCCAGGCCGCCAATAGCATTACCTCGGCCCTGGCCAATGAGTTTGCCGAAGCGGGCGAGGGCTTGCACCAAGCCTCGCTGATGTACCTGGGCCTGGTGCTGTTCTTCATCACCTTTGTGATCCTGGCGCTTTCCAAGGCATTGCTGTCGCAACTGCGCAAGGGCGAGGGCGTAAAAACATGAGTACCACCACCTCCTCATCCGCTGCGCGTGCGGGCAAGTTTGCCCAGCGCAAGCGCGTCAACCAGATTGCCACCACACTGGCGCTGCTGGCCATGGCCTTCGGGCTGTTCTGGTTGTTCTGGATTTTGTGGGAAACGATGTTGCTGGGCTTTGAAGGCATGACGATTGCCACGCTCACCCAGATGACGCCGCCCCCCAACGAAGAAGGGGGCCTGGCCAACGCCATCTATGGCTCGTTCCTGATGGTCACGCTGGCCACCTGCGTGGGCACACCCGTGGGCGTGATGGCGGGCATCTACCTGGCCGAATTCGATACCAAGAGCTGGCTTGCATCGCTCACCCGGTTTGTCAACGACATTCTGCTCTCGGCCCCCTCCATCGTGATCGGCCTGTTTGTGTATGCGGTGGTGGTTTCGCGCTTCAAGTCGTTCTCGGGGTATGCCGGCATCATCGCGCTTTCACTGATCGTGATTCCGGTGGTGATTCGCACCACCGAGAACATGCTGCAACTCGTCCCCGCCGGTCTGCGCGAAGCGGCCTATGCATTGGGCGCGCCCAAGTGGAAAGTCATTCTGAGCATCACGCTCAAGGCGGCCCGCGCCGGGGTGATAACCGGCGTGCTGCTGGCGGTGGCGCGCATTGCGGGTGAAACCGCGCCGTTGCTGTTCACCGCGCTGAGCAACCAGTTCTGGACCAGCAGCCTGAGCGAGCCGATGGCGAGTCTGCCCGTCACCATCTTCAAGTTCGCCATGAGCCCGTACGAGAACTGGCAGAAGTTGGCCTGGGCTGGCGTGTTCCTGATCACGCTGGCGGTGCTGGGCCTCAACATCGTGGCACGCGTTCTGACGCGCAGCAAACTCTGAGTTGCCGCGCAGCCAACCCTTTACCAAGATACATCATGAATATCGCCACCGCTGCTGCAAGAACCAAGATTTCGATCCAGGACTTGAACTTCTTCTACGGAAAGTTCCACGCCCTCAAGGGCATCAACCTGGACATCCCCGAAAAAAAGGTCACAGCCTTCATCGGCCCCTCGGGCTGCGGCAAGTCCACGCTGCTGCGCGTGCTCAACCGCATGTTTGAACTCTACCCCGAGCAACACGCCCAGGGCAAGGTCTTGCTCGATGACCAGGACCTGCTCACCAGCAAGGAAGACGTGTCCTTGCTGCGCGCGCGTGTGGGCATGGTGTTCCAGAAGCCCACACCGTTTCCGATGTCGATTTTTGACAATATTGCCTTTGGCGTGAAGCTGTTTGAGTCGCTCAACGCCACCGACATGGAGGAGCGCGTCGAGTGGGCCTTGCGCAAGGCGGCGCTGTGGGGCGAGGTCAAGGACAAGCTCACCCAAAGCGGCTCCAGCCTGTCGGGCGGGCAACAGCAGCGCCTGTGCATTGCGCGTGGCATTGCGATCAAGCCCGAAGTACTGCTGCTCGATGAGCCCTGCTCGGCGCTGGACCCGATTTCCACTGCCAAGGTGGAAGAGCTGATCGTCGAACTCAAGGCCGACTACACGGTGGTCATCGTCACCCACAATATGCAGCAGGCTGCGCGCTGCAGCGACCACACGGCCTACATGTACCTGGGCGACCTGATGGAGTTTGGCACCACCGAACAGATGTTCTTCAAGCCCACGCGCAAGGAAACCGAAGACTACATCACTGGACGATTTGGCTAAAGAGGAACAACCATGCCTGAAAAACACTTATCCACCCAGTTCGACAGCGAGTTGACCTCGGTTTCCTCCAAGGTCATGGAGTTGGGCGGGCTGGTCGAATCGCAGATTCGCCAGGCCATTTACGCGCTCTCGCAGTTCAGCGTCGAAGCCGCCGACGAGGTGTCCGACAAAGAGCACCGCGTCAACACGATGGAGATCGAGATTGACCATGATCTCTCATCCATCATCGCCAGGCGTCAGCCCACGGCGCGCGATCTGCGCCTGTTGATTGCCATCTCCAAGACCACGGCCAATCTGGAGCGCGTGGGCGACGAGGCCGAAAAAATCGCGCGCATGGTGCGCTCCATCATCCAAAGCGGCACACCGCGCTCGCTGCCCTCGCTGGAGTTGCGCGTAGCAGCAGATCTGGCGTCGGGCCTGCTCAACAAGGCGTTGGATGCGTTTGCACGCCTGGATGTGACTGCTGCCGTAGCCATCCTGAAGGAAGACGACCTGATCGACCAGGAGTTCAATGGTTTTGTGCGCAAGCTCGTCACCTACATGATGGAAGACCCGCGCATGATTTCGCCCAGCCTGGATCTGCTGTTTCTGGCCAAGGCAATTGAGCGCATTGGTGACCACGCCAAGAACATCGCCGAGTTCATCATCTATGTGGTCAAGGGCGAGGACGTGCGCCACTCGACCATGGAAAAAATCGAATCGGTCGTGAAATGAAACGAATGCCTGCGGTGCTGGTGGTGGAGGACGAGCCCGCGATTGCGGAACTTATCGCTGTCAACCTGCGCCACCATGGGTTTCGCCCCACCTGGGCGATGGACAGCGTTGGCGCGCAGTGCGAACTTGACGCGGGCCTGCCCGACCTGATTCTGCTGGACTGGATGTTGCCCGGCGAGAGCGGCCTGGTGCTGGCCAAGCGCTGGCGCGCCGATGCACGCACCAAGGACGTGCCGCTGATCATGCTCACCGCGCGCGGCGACGAGGCCGACCGGGTGGCAGGGCTGGACGCAGGTGCCGACGATTACATTGCCAAACCGTTTTCGACCAAGGAGTTGCTGGCGCGTGTGCGGGCTGTGCTGCGCAGGCGCACACCCGAGCAGGCAGGCGAAAGCCTCACGGTGGGCGAACTCACACTTGACCCGGCCACGCACCGGGTGACGTTGGCCGACCAGAGCTTGCGCCTGGGTCCGACCGAATTCAGGCTGCTGCAGTTTCTGATGGGTCATGCCGAGCGCGTGCACAGCCGCGCGCAGTTGCTCGACAAGGTGTGGGGCGACCAGGTGTACATCGAAGAGCGCACCGTGGACGTACATATCAAGCGCTTGCGCGAGTCGCTGGGCTCGGCCGGTGCCATGGTGGAAACCGTACGCGGAGCAGGCTACCGTTTGGCTACCCAAGCCAGCAGCGACCGCGCTTAGCCGATGGTCCGCCGTGTTCTGCTCTTCTTGTTTTGGCAAAGTGCCGCTGCATTGGCCGGATGGTGGCTGACGCTCTCTGGAGATCCCGTGGCGGGGGCGCTGCTTGGCGCTGGGCTGGTGGGCTACCTTTGGCTGGCCATGGACGTGGTGCGCGGCGAGCGCTTTCTGCGCTGGCTGCGCGCGGGGACGGACTCTGATGTGTTGCTGGGCAGTGGTTTGTGGGGCGAAGTGTCGGACCGCGTGCGCCGACTGGTGCGCGCACGCACGCGCCTGGCCGGCCAGAGCGATGAGCGCTTGCAGGACTTTCTGGCGGCGCTGCAGGCGTCGCCCAACGGGGTGGTGCTGATTGACGAGCAGGGCCGCATTGAATGGTTCAACCAGATGGCGGCCAGCCATTTTGGTCTGGACGCGCGCCGCGATCTGCTGCAGCACATGGGCAATCTGGTGCGCGATCCGGGCTTTGCTGCTTACCTTGCCGGGCGCGATTACCGTGGCGAAGTCACCATGCCCGGGCGCGCGCACTCCAGCTCCAAGCCGGTCAAGCTGTCGGTGCACTTGCACCCCTATGGCGAAGGCCGCAGCCTGCTGCTGTCGCGCGACATCACCGCCTTGGAAAAGGCCGACGCCATGCGGCGCGACTTTGTCGCCAACGTATCGCACGAAATCCGCACCCCGCTGACGGTGCTGGCCGGATTTGTCGAAACACTGCAGACCCTGCCGCTGGACGAGACCGAGCGCCACCGTTACCTGGACCTGATGGCGCAGCAGTCGCAGCGCATGCAGACGCTGGTGAGCGACTTGCTCACGCTCTCGCGCCTGGAGGGCAGCCCGCCGCCGCCGACGCAGGACTGGATTGCAGTGCAAACCCTGTTGAACCAATGCCAGCAGGACGGGCGTGAGCTTTCCAACTTGCTGTGGCAGAGCACGCACGATTTGCAGTTCACGCTCGATGGGCCGTGCGAGATTGCCGGTGCCGCCAACGAGCTTTACAGCGTGATGTTCAACCTGGTGAGCAATGCCATCCGCTACACCCCGGCCGGGCAGCGCATTGACGTGCGCTGGCAACTCATGCCCGACGGCAGTGCCGTGTTCTCGGTGCAGGACACGGGCGTGGGCATTGCGCCCGAACATATTCCGCGTTTGACCGAGCGCTTTTACCGCGTCGATAGAAGCCGCTCACGCGAGACCGGGGGCACTGGCCTGGGCCTGGCCATCGTCAAGCATGTGGCGCAGCGCCACGGTGCCGAACTGGGCATTGAAAGCGTTCCCGGCAAGGGATCGCGCTTTTCGATCACGTTCCCGGCGAACAGGGTGCGCGCTATTTCCGCTTGAACAGCAGCACCGAGTCGTTCGCGTCCACCGGATGGCGCGCGACGCTATGCAGCTCCCACTGGCTGGCGTCCACGGTTGCGGGAGTGGACAGGTCAGGTCCAGGTTCGACCAGCAGCCAGGGGCATACGGGCGTGGCGCTGGTGGCGCTGAGGCGCAGCCCGCCATAGAACTGGAATGCGGCAATTTGCGCCTTGCCGAGTTCGCCCACCTCCACGCAGTCTTGGGGAGCCAGGTTGGCAAGCGCGCGTTGCACCACCAGTGTGTAGCTCTGGCCGTAGTTGAGCAGCGGCATCCACAGCGTCATCAGCAGCACAAAGCAAAGCGCAGCGCCGCCGCCGGGGAGCACCAGGCTTTTCCAGATGGCGGCGCGGTGGCGTCCCACGCGCCACTTCACCAGCTTGGCCCAGGCCAGGGTGGAGGCCAGCGCCAGCGCCAACGCCACCACCGAAAAGCTGGCGTTGAAACCCGGTGCCAGGCGCGCCACGTTGGCCGCAGGCTGCGCTGGAAAGCCGGTCTGGATAGCGATCCAGATCACCCAGATGATGATGCCGCAGGTCGAAAAAAACAGCAGCGTAAACCAGTCGATCAAGGCCGCTACCTGGCGTTTGAGCGTGGGTAGCGCAAAGGCCGCCAGCGTGGCCATGGCGGGCAGGGCCAACAGCAGTGAGCGGTCATTGGCCCCCGTGACTAGCGTGGTGGCTACCGTGACCAGCACAAACCAGGCGGGCAGGGCCATGTGGCGGCTCACCTGCAGGCTGAAGATCTGGTGGCGCCAGCGCAGCAGCGTCCACAGCACCAGCGGCCAGGCCGGCCAGGTAAACCACAACAGCAGTTGCGCAATGCCGTTCCAGTCGGCCCAGGTGGCGTGCGGCAGGTCAATCTTCCATTGCCACAGGTGCAGCAAGCTGGCCAGGGCCACGGCCAGCACGCAGGCCAGCAGCAGCAGGGCCGCTTCGCGCGCGGCCTGCCCGGCGTCGGTGGGCCGGTCGTCGGCGTAGTTGCGGTCGAGCAGATGGATCGCCGCACCCCCCAGCCCCAGCAGCAGTGCCACCGTGGGCGCGCCCGAGAGGGTCAGGCCAGCCAGCCCCAGCACCACGGCCGCGCTGGGCGCAAGGCGGCGGCAGGGCAGTGCGCCCAAGCCATAAAAAAGCACCGCCGTAAAACCCAGTTGCGCCAGGGCGGGCGTGGTTTCATGCCCGAGTTGCGCCAGCCCGAGGCAGGCGATGAAGGCCAGCAGGCTGGCGTCGGCCATGGCGCGCGCGTAGTCCGCCGGGCGCGCCTCGCCGCCAAAGGCAAACGCCACCGGCTGCGCCAGCGGGCTGCGCGCCAGGTAGTAGGTGCCGTACCAGGTGGCGAACATGGTGAGTGCAAGCAGCAGCGCAAACGGAATGCGTACTGCAAAGTCGCCCGCCAGTCCGGCAGGGGTCAACTGCAGCGCCCAGGCACCCAGCCAGTACGGCAGCAGCGCCGGTGACTCGGGCGCGAGCCCCATCAGCGTGGGCGACAACCACGACGCCGTGCCCTGGGCCAGCTCGGCCATGAAGCCCAGGCTGGTCATGTCGGCGCTTTTCCAGGCGTCGCGCCCCCAAAAACCGGGCAGCACGTAGGCCGCGCACAGCAGCAGCAGCGCCACCCGTGGCAAGCGCCTGACGGCGGCCTGGGCAACGATGGCAGGGGTGGGGTGGTTCACAAGTTCAAAAGGTTGGGGACAAAAAAAGGCAGCTCCGGTATCGGGCTGCCCTTGCTGTGGTATCAGGCCAAAACCTGACTCCAGTTTACTTGGCGGTCGTCTTGCCAAAGCGGTTGCGGAATTTCTCCACGCGACCACCCATGTTGTCCACGGATTTTTGCGTTCCGGTATAGAACGGATGCGATTCGCTGGACGTATCAAGCTTGTACAGCGGCAGTTCGCGGCCGTCTTCCATCTTGATCATTTCCTTGGTGCCGGCGCAGGAACGTGTCACAAACTTGAAGTTGTTGGACAGGTCCATGAAGCACACCTCACGGTAGTTGGGGTGAATGCCTTCTTTCATATTCTTTCTCCATCAGTTGCGCCAGCCGCGCCAGCCTATTCCAGCGTACTTGTCGCGAAGCCCGCGATTATACCTTAGTGCCGCCGCGCAGCGGCGGAACGTGGGGGCTATGTCTAATCAACCCCCACGGCGCATCATGTCGAAGAATTCGCTGTTGTTCTTGGTGGCGCGCATTTGCTTCAAGACCATCTCCATGGACTCGATTTCGTCCATGTTGTAGAGGAACTGGCGCAGGATGCGGGTTTTTTGCAGAATTTCGGGTTGCAGCAGTAGTTCTTCGCGCCGCGTTCCGCTGCGGTTGAGCTGGATCGAGGGGAACACGCGCTTTTCGTACAAACGCCGGTCGAGGTGGATTTCGCTGTTGCCGGTGCCCTTGAATTCTTCAAAGATCACTTCGTCCATGCGGCTGCCGGTGTCCACCAGGGCGGTGGCGATGATGGTCAGCGACCCGCCTTCTTCCACATTGCGCGCTGCGCCCAGGAAGCGCTTGGGGCGCTGCAGTGCGTTGGAGTCTACGCCGCCGGTGAGCACCTTGCCCGAGGACGGAACCACGTTGTTGTAGGCGCGTGCCAGGCGGGTGATCGAGTCGAGCAGGATCACCACGTCTTTCTTGAGTTCGACCAGGCGCTTGGCGCGCTCGATCACCATTTCGGCCACGTGGACGTGGCGTGCGGCGGGTTCGTCAAAGGTGGAGGCAATCACCTCGCCCTTGACGGTGCGCTGCATTTCGGTCACTTCTTCGGGGCGCTCATCGACCAGCAGCACCATCATGTGGCTCTCGGGGTAGTTGGCGCTGATGGCGTGGGCAATGTGCTGCATCATCACCGTCTTGCCGCTCTTGGGTGGTGCCACCAGCAGGGCACGCTGGCCCTTGCCGATGGGGGCGATGATGTCGATGATGCGTCCGGTGATGTTTTCGTCGGTCTTGATGTCCTGCTCAAGCTTCATCTGCACCTTGGGGAACAGCGGGGTCAGGTTTTCGAACATGACCTTGTGCTTGTTGCTCTCGGGCGCGCCGCCGTTGACCTTGTCGAGCTTGTTCAGGGCAAAGTAGCGCTCGCCGTCCTTGGGCGTGCGTACTTCGCCTTCGATCATGTCGCCGGTGTGCAGGTTGAAGCGCCGCACCTGGCTGGGGCTGATGTAGATGTCGTCGGTGCTGGCGGTGTAGCTGGTGTCGGGGCTGCGCAAAAAGCCAAAACCGTCGGGCAGGATTTCCAGCACGCCGTCGGCAATGATCTGCTCACCGGTGCGGGCCCGCTTCTTGATGATGGCAAACATGAGCTCCTGCTTGCGCATGCGGCCCGTGTTTTCGATTTCAAGTTCTTCGGCTTGTTTGAGGACTTCAGACACGTGCAGTGCCTTGAGTTCATTTAAGTGCATGGAATGGGTCCCGGAGGGGAGTTGACCGAAAAATCGGGGTGGTAGTGATCTTCAGGGGAGGAGGGGGCAGACCCGCGGGTCCGGCCTACTTGTTCTTAACCCTGGAAAGGGAACCAGTTCTTTGCGGGAGACTGGTGAACGGGCTCGATTATGACAGGAAATTGCGACCGCGCAGCAGCGGCGCGGTCGCGCGGGAAAACTCAGGCCAGTTGTTGGTCGATGAAGGCAATCAGTTGTGCCTTGCTCAGCGCACCCACCTTGGTGGCGGACAGTTGCCCGTCCTTGAACACCATCAGCGTGGGAATGCCGCGAATGCCAAACTTGGCCGGAACTTCACGGTTCTCATCGACATTCATCTTGGCGATCTGCAGCTTGCCGTTGTAGGCGCTGGAGACCTCGTCCAGAATCGGGGCGATCATCTTGCACGGGCCGCACCATTCGGCCCAGTAATCCACCAGCACGGGTTGGGCAGATTTGAGCACATCGGCTTCAAAAGAATCATCGGTTACGTGTTTGATCAGGTCGCTTGCCATCTTCATTCCTTTGTGAGTTTTTCATAAGAGCTAAAGTTGCGGCATTGTGACAGAAACCAAGACCCCCGCTGTGCCCCCGCCGCTATGACCCAAATAGCCAAAATCGATTCTGCGGGCGACTCTTTCGCGGTAGCCCCGCAGCAGCATCCCGCCGTGGCGCTGTGGACGCATCCGCAGACCGGTTTGGCCGCGCGCGTGCAAGCCGCCATGCACGAGCGCGGCGCGCATCCGTCGCGCACCCTGGTGCTCTTGCCCTATGCGCAACTGCTGCCTTGGGCTTCGCGCTGGTGGAGCCAATGCTTTCCCGACGGCTTTGCGCCGCGCTTTGAAACCACCATGAACTGGGCCAGCAGCAATGCGGCCTTCAGTGCTGCGGCTACCGACATCCGTTTTGACATGGCGCTGGACATGCTCACGGCGCGCGCGCTGCTCAAGAAAGCCGGTTTGGGCGCGCACCAGGAGGCACTGGCTGCGCTGGTGGTGGAGGCGGCACACCAACTCGCGCCGCTGGCGGCAGCCTGTGATCCGGCCCAACGTGCGCAATGGGCTGCCAGCGCCCGCTTGAGCGCTCGCGTGGGACTGGACGCACCGGCCCTGGCAATGGAGGCAGCCGTGGCGGCGCTGGCCGTGGAGTGGGCGGCGCTCTCGGGCTATGGCAGCGACGCGCTATTTGACCCCGCTGCCCGCGTCGCGCTGGACTGCCTGATCGTGGTGCACGGCTTTTCGGTCGAGCCTTTGGCCGAAGGTTTGCGCGCGGCCTGGGGTGATGCTCTGGCAGTGCTGGGGTTGGCACCGCCCGCGGCTGAAGGCAACGACCCATCCCTGTCCGAAACCGCGCTGGCCTTGCATCCCTGCAGCGACGCCGAGGATGAAGCCCAACGCAGCGCAGCGTGCGTGCTGCGCCATGTCCATGCCGGTCGGATTCCGGTGGCGCTGGTCTCGACCGACCGGGTGTTGACGCGGCGCATCCGCGCCACGCTCGAAGGCACGGGCGTGCGCATCCGCGACGAAAACGGTTGGATGCTCTCCACCACGCGCGCAGCCGCCCAGGTGCTTGCACTGTTGCGCGCAGCCACATGGAACGCCAGTACCGATGCCGTGCTCGACTGGCTCAAGTCGGCGCCGGCCTTTGTGGCTGCCGTCGATGCGGTTGAAGGGGAACTGCGGCGCAAGCAACTGCGCGACTGGGGGCAGGTCACGGCGCAGGTGCAGGCGCTGCCACCGGCCCAAAGCGCCTGGCCGCAGGCGGTGGAGAGTGCCAACCAGATCCGGGCGGCGTTGCAGGGGCGGCGCACGCTTGCGCCCTGGCTGGACTTGCTGCGCCAGGCCTTGCAGTCCAGCGGCCTGTGGCAGCCGCTGCAGGATGATGCTGCCGGGGCCAAGGTGCTCGAAGTCCTGCGTTTAGGCGCGCAAACCGACGCCGACTGGCAGGAGACGCTGGAGACGGCGCTGTGGGCGCCGCAGCGCCTGGATCTGGCCGAGTTCACCCAATGGGTCAGCGTGGCGTTGGAGGGCGCGCGTTTTGTGCCGCCCTATCCGCAGCACGAACAGGTGGTGGTCTTGCCCATGAGCCAAATGCTTGGGCGCGCGTTTGCGGCCGTTGTGCTGGCAGGATGTGATGAGGTGCGGCTCGACCCCGCGCCTGAGCCGCCGGGGCGCTGGAGTGCGGCGCAGCGCCTGGGCTTGGGCCTGCCCACGCGCGAAGACCTGCACAAGCAGGCACTGGCGGCGTGGCAGCAGGCGCTGCTCACCCCGCAGTGGGATGTGCTCTGGCGCTGCAGCGACGAAACTGGCGAAACGCTGTTGCCCGGTGCCTGGGTGCAGATGCTGCAGGCCGCAGCACCCACGCGTGCAAACGCGCCCGACCCGCGCGTGCAGCGCTGGCTGCCGGTATCTCCCATACAAGTACCACAGCCCACCGCCGCAGTGCTGTGCCCCACGCACTTGTCGGCCAGCGGCTACGACGATTTGCGCCACTGCCCGTACCGCTTTTTTGCCCTGCGCCAACTCGGGCTGCGCAACGACGAGGAATTCGATGGCGAAGTAGGCAAGCGCGATTTTGGCGTCTGGCTGCACGAAGTGCTCAAGCGTTTTCACGAAGCGCTGGCGCTGCAGCCGCAAGCCGATAACGCCGCGCAGCAATCCCTGATGGACGTCGCAGCGCAGGCCGCGACCGAGGCGCAGGAGCTGGCCGAAGGCGACTTCCTGCCCTTTGTGGCAGCCTGGCCCGCGGTGCGCGCGGGCTACCTGAACTGGCTTGCCGAGCATCAACGCAGCGGTGCTGTTTTTGAGCGTGCCGAAGCAGCGCAGGTGCAGCCGCTGGGGGCGGTCACGCTGGTGGGACGCATTGACCGCATCGACCGCGCGGCCGATGGAACCGCTCTGGTGCTGGACTACAAGACCGAAGCCAGCGGCAAGACCAGGCAGCGCGTCCAAAACCCATTGGAAGACACGCAGATGGCGTTTTATGCGGCCCTGTTGAGCGATGACACCCTGCGCGCCGCCTATGTGAATGTGGGCGAGCGCGACGGCACCCATGACTTTGAGCAAGTTGCGATTGTGGCCGCGCGCGATGCGCTGGTGGAAGGTATTGCCCACGACATGCAGGCCATTGCCCAAGGTGCCGTGCTCTCCCCCCTGGGCGACGGTGCTGCCTGCGACTACTGCCAGGCGCGCGCGCTGTGCCGCAAAGACTGGTGGGCTGCAGCATGACCAACCCACTTGCCGCGTTTGAACACAATGGCAGCGTCGTCACACGCAGCCAGTTTTACGCCATTGCCTGCGACCCCCGGCGCAGCGTGGCGGTGGAAGCCTGCGCCGGTGCGGGCAAGACCTGGATGCTGGTGTCGCGCATGGTGCGCGCGCTGCTGCTGGGCTGCGAGCCGCAAAACATTCTGGCCATCACTTTCACCAAGAAGGCCGCAGGCGAAATGCGCCAGCGCCTGCAGGAGTGGCTGCATAAATTTGCGCTTGCCGACGACGCCACGCTGCGCCAGGAATTGCGTGATCGCGGCATGCTGGAAGAGAGCGATGCCAGCCAACTGCAGACCTTGCGCGGCCTGCATGGCGTGCTGCTGCGCAAAGGCCGCGCGGTGCAGATTCGCACCTTCCACAGTTGGTTTGCTGCGCTGCTACGCACGGCACCGCTTTCGGCGCTGCACGATCTGGGCCTGCCCACGCGCTACGAATTGCTGGAAGACGACGCCCAGGCCGTGGCGCTGACCTGGCCGCGCTTCCAGACGCAGGTTGCCACCGAGCCGCAGGCGCGCAGCGACTATCTGGAAGCCGTGGCCACCTATGGTCGCCATCAGGCACATGTCGCGCTGGAGGCTGCGCTGGCCAAACGGGTTGAGTTTGCGCTGGCGGATCAGCAGGGCTTGGTGGACGCGTCGGTGGACCACTTCAGCCTGCAGTTTGCCGACTTTGCCGATCTGCAAGATCCCGCGCAGTACCTGTGGACACAGGCGATGCAGAAGCTGCTGACCGAGGCCGCGCGCCTGCTGGGGGCAGCCACCCAAGCCACCTTGATAAGCGCCGCACAAAAGCTTGAGCGTGGGATTACCGAGCATGACAGCGCCTTGATCTGGGATGCCTTGCTCACCAAGAAGGCCGAGCCACGCAAGCTCAGCGACAAGCTGCCGGGTATTGAACGGGTGCGCCAGGCGCAGGACGCGCTGCTGCGCATGGGCGCGGCGCAAGACCAGCATCAGGCCTGGCTGCACCAGCAACGCATGGCGCGTCTGACGCGCTTGCTATCGGCGCAGTACGCGGCCTTGAAGCGCGAGCGCGGCTGGATCGACATGGGCGACCTCGAGCGCGCAGCGCTGGCGCTGATGTCCGACCCGGTGCTCAGCGGCTGGGTGCAGGAGCGCCTGGACGCACGCGTGCAGCACCTGCTGATTGACGAGTTTCAGGACACCAACCCGCTGCAGTGGCAGGCCTTGAGCGCGTGGCTGTCGGGCTATGCCGGAGCGGCGCAGGCACCGAGCGTGTTTCTGGTGGGCGACCCCAAGCAAAGCATCTACCGCTTCCGCCGTGCCGAGCCGCAGGTGTTTCGCGCGGCGCAGCGCTTTGTGGTGGAAGCGCTCGGCGGCGACCGGCTCGCCTGCGACCACACCCGGCGCAATGCACTCGGCGTGGTGGGTCTGGTCAACCAGGTCATGGAGCAAGCCCAGGCTGAGGGCGAGTTCGACGGTTTTCGCCCGCACAGCACCGAGTCGGATGCGCCAGGCCAGGTGCTCAAGCTCCCACGCATTGCGCGCGCCGAGGCGGCTGCGGGTGCGGTGGATGCACCTTGGCGCGATTCACTCACAGTGGCGCGCGTCGTGGTCGAGGAAACCGGCAAGACACTGGAGTGCCGCCAGGCGGCGCGCTGGGTGGCAGCGCAATTGCGCAGCGGCAGCGTGGCACCCAAGGATGTGATGGTGCTGGCGCGCAGACGCGAGCGCCTGGGCCTGATGCAGGCCGAACTTGCCGCCTTGCACATTGCCGCCTTGCAGCCCGAAAAAACCGACTTGGGCGAATGCCCCGAGGTGCAGGATCTGGTGGCGCTGCTGGACGCGCTGGTCTCGCCCGCGCACAGCCTGGCGCTGGCGCGCGCGCTCAAGTCGCCCCTGTTTGGCCTGACCGACGCCGACCTGGTGCAACTGGTGCTGCACCAGCGCGCCCTGCAGGGCGCGGACGCGCCACACGGCATACCCATTTCCTGGTGGCAGGTGTTGCAGCAAGCGCCTGAACTGAGCGCCGCGCTGGCCGCGCCCGGCCCGGTGCTGCGGCGCTGGAAGGCGTGGGTGGATGCGCTGCCGCCGCACGACGCCTTGAGTGCCATCTATGCCGATGGCGACGTGCTGGCGCGTTACGCTGCTGCTGCCAGCGCGAGCCAGCGCTTCTGCGTGCTGGCGAACTTGCGCGCCTTGCTTGCCACCGCGCTGCAACTCGGTGCGGGCCGCTACGCCAGCGCCTACGCCTTGGTGCGCGCGTTGCGCGCGGGTGGCATCCAGGCACCGCGCCATGCGCACGACAACGCGGTGCGCTTGCTCACCATCCACGGTGCCAAGGGCCTGGAGGCCAAGGTGGTGCTGATGCTCGACACCGATGGCGAGGCCTTGCGCACCCAGAGCATGGGCGTGCTGGTGGACTGGCCGGGCGAGGCCCCGCATCCGCAGCGTTTTGTGTTTCTGGCCAGCGAATCGCGTCCACCCGTGTGCGCGCAGCAAACGCTGGCGGTGGACCAGGCAGCGCGGCGGCGCGAGGAATTCAATGCGCTCTATGTGGCCTTGACGCGCGCCAAGGAGACGCTGGTGTTTTCCAGTCTGCAACCCTTCAGGCAGAGCGACACAGGGTGGTGGGATCGGCTGCAGCAGCACGCCACTGAAGTCAGCGCCGGGGATGCGCCCGATAGCGCGGCCGGAGATGCGCCGCCTTCAGACACGACCTTTGCCCTGCTGGAGTTGCCACAGCCGCCGCAAGGCTTCGTGGAAGAATCACCGAACGCTATACAAAGCGTAGCAGACAGTCTGGAGTCGCGCATCGGCCAGGCCATGCACCGATTGCTCGAATGGGTGGACCGCGTTGCAGGTGCAGCCACGCCCGCTTTGTGGAGCGCGCGCCAGCAACAGGCGCTGGCGCAGCAGTTTTTGCTTGATGCCAACCAGGTCGCGCAGGCACGCAGCATGGCGCTGGCGATCCTGGGCGGCGAGGCCGCCTGGGCCTGGGACGCGCATGAGCTGGCCTGGTCTGGCAACGAAGTGGCGCTCAATCAGGGCGGGCGCGTGCTGCGCATCGACCGTCTGGTTCAGCGGCGCTCCAGCGCGCACTGGTGGGTGCTGGATTTCAAGTCGGCTACCGAGCCCGAGCAGCAAGCCGCGTTGCGTGAGCAACTCAGCAGCTACCGCGCGGCGCTGGCCTTGCTGCAGCCGGGCCAGCGTGTGCGCGCTGCGTTTCTGACGGCGCGGGGCCGCATGGTGGAATTGGGAGATACATGAACAACGAACTTTCGGTGGTGGTGATTGGTGGCGGCCCGGCCGGGCTGATGGCGGCGCAGGCGCTGCAGGAGGCCGGCTGCGTGGTGCACCTGTTTGACGCCATGCCCTCGGTTGGGCGCAAGTTCTTGCTGGCCGGCAAGGGCGGCTTGAACCTGACGCACTCCGAGAGCGCCGATACATTTGCCAGCCGCTATGGTGCGGCCCGGCCCGTGGTGCAAGACTGGCTCGCGGACTTTGGTCCGAGCGACTTGCGCCACTGGGCGCAGCAGTTGGGCGTGGAAACCTTTGTCGGTTCGTCGGGCCGGGTGTTCCCGCAGGACATGAAGGCAGCGCCCCTGTTGCGTGCCTGGCTGCAGCGCTTGCGCCATCCTGCGTCGGGCATTGGCGTGAAGTTTCATATGCGCCACCGTTGGCTGGGCTGGGCCGATGCGGCAGCGCGCACGCTGCGCTTTGCCACACCCCAGGGCGAAGTGCAAGTGGCTGCGCGCGCCGTGGTGTTGGCCCTGGGCGGTGGCAGTTGGACGCGGCTGGGCTCGGACGGTGCCTGGGTGCAATTGCTGGGCGAGCGCGGCGTGGCGCTCGCACCACTGATGCCGTCCAACTGCGGCTTTGATGTGCAAGGCGGTTGGAGCGAGCACTTTCGCAGCCGCTTTGCCGGGCAGCCGTTCAAATCGGTTGCCATCACGGTGGCGCTTGCGCAGGGCGAGCGTTTTGCGCGCAAGGGCGAATTTGTGGCCACCGCCACCGGGGTTGAGGGCAGCCTGATTTACGCGGCGTCAAGCCTGTTGCGCGACACCATTGTGCAAACCGGGCAGGCCCACTTTGCGATCGACCTGCTGCCCGACCTGTCTGCCGAGAAGGTGCTGGCCGAGGTCAGCCACCCGCGCGGTAGCCGCTCGCTCTCCTCCCACCTCAAAAGCCGTCTGCATCTCGATGGGATCAAGATGGCGCTGCTGCATGAGTTGCTCAGCCGCGAGGCCATCAACGACCCCAGGCAGTTGGCGCAGGCGATCAAGGGACTGGATGTGGTGCTATGCGCGCCGCGCCCACTGGACGAAGCCATCAGCAGCGCCGGTGGCGTGCGCCTGGACGGCTTGACCCCGGGCCTGATGCTGAACCAACTGCTGGGCGTGTTTTGCGCCGGGGAAATGCTCGACTGGGAGGCGCCCACCGGCGGCTATCTGCTCACCGCCTGCTTTGCCAGCGGCCGCCGTGCGGGCCTAGCAGCGAGCCGCTATCTGCAAGAAGAAGGTCTGCAAACGCCTGCAATCGGGGCGTAGTCTGCTACAGAGAGAAGAGCGGAAGGGTTACAGCTTGGTGGCCGTAATGACCTGGAAGTTGCCAAAGAAGTAGGTGGTGCGCTCGCACTTCCAGCCGCCCATGTCGTTGAGGCAGTTGAGTGGATCGTGCGTGTCCCACAGGGCCAGTCCGAGCGGCTCAAAGACCTTGAAGTAGGTCCAACTCAGCACCTTCAGAACCCACAGTTGGGGCTTGTGGAACTCGGCCAGGTACAGCTTGCCGCCGGGGGCAAGCAGGCGTCCGGCTTCAGCCAGGGCCTGAATCTTCATCGGGTGGGGCAGCTCGTGCAGCAGGAAAAACAGGATGTTGGCGTCTGCAATGCCATCTTTCTGGTTCATGGCGGTGGCGTTGCTCTCGATGTATTCGACCTTGCTGCCGTACTGGCCGAGCTTGGTTTGCGCGTGGGTGAGTTCGTTTTGCACCACGTCGGCAATCAGCACGCGCCGGGCACCCGATTGCATCGACGCTTCCACCACGCGCGGAATCACGTTGCCAAACGCGCACGAGGTGATCAGCACGGTCTTGTTCTTCAGCTTGGTCGCGTTCAGACCTTCCACGATGGTGGTGACCAGGCGGTGGTACTGGAACAGCAGAATGGCCGAGATGATGGGCTGAAAGTCCACCAGCTTGATCAACCCCATGTTGGAGTAGATCGGGTAAACGTGGGAGGTTTCGCTCTGGTTGGACGAGAGACCTCGCATCAGCAGTGCGCCACGGGTGACTACAAAAAAGAACAGCCCGGTGGCCGCTAGCAACAAAACCACGGCGTACAGCCCGTTAACCATCCAAGCACTCATCACTATGCTCCAACATCAAAAAGGGGGGAAGAGAAGGGAGAACACGACGCCTGCTCTGGCAGAGAGCCAAGCCTGCACACCAACAGCAAACGTACTGCGACCGTGTTTCCAACATAAGGTGGGCGTGCCTTGAACTGGTCAGCGGCTTGCCAGGGGTTGCAACCAATTTGCCTGACCCGTGGTGCCTGGGGCACGCCTGGATAATCTTGTCCGGTGCTACAGGGATATACCACCAGGGACGGGCAATTGTAATCGCGAATCCAAGCGGTTAAAGTTGGGGCCAGAAACTTGCATTCCTGACGAAAGAGTCCCATGTCCTATCCCCCCGAGTTTTTGCAGCGCGTTGACCAGTTCATTCATCTTGCCAATGAGATGGCCGAAGGCGGCAAGGACGGCGAAGCCAGCGCCGCCATTTTGTTTGCCGCCGGGCGCTACAACGCGTTCAACTTCCTCTCGAACAACGGAGCCGAGCAGGACCGTGCGGCGGCAGTGGATTTCTACGTTTCGGAGTACCGCAAGGCGCTGGAGTCCAACCTGGATGGTGTCGTGGGGCCGGTGGTCAAGCCGCAAGGTTAAGCGGGGGGCAGTTGCGGTATTGCCTTCGAGTAGAGGGAGGGCAGCACTTGGGCTGTGGGCCCGCGCCTCATACTGTCAAACGCCCAGAAATCGGCGCGGACCCACAACCCAAGTGCTGCCGGTGAGCGCTGTGGGGGCGCTTGGGCAGCGAACCCGCCCCTCATGCGGTTCGTCACTGCGAGCGTAGCGCGGCAGTCCATGCAGGCAAGAAGACATGGATCGCCACGGCCTGACGGCCTCGCGATGACGGGGTGGGTGCATGGCCTGGCGATGACGAAGGGCTGTCATTGCGAGGAGCGTAGCGACGTGGCAATCCATGCAGGCATGAAGTCATGGATCGCCACGGCCTGACGGCCTCGCGATGACGGGGTGGGTGCATCGCCTGGCGACGACGGGGTGAGTGCATGGCCTCGCGATGACGAAGGGCTGTCATTGCGAGGAGCGTAGCGACGTGGCAATCCATGCAGGCATGAAGTCATGGATCGCCACGGCCTGACGGCCTCGCGATGACGGGGTGGGTGCATGGCCTCGCGATGACGAAGGGCTGTCATTGCGAGGAGCGTAGCGACGTGGCAATCCATGCAGGCATGAAGTCATGGATCGCCACGGCCTGACGGCCTCGCGATGACGGGGTGGGTGCATGGC
>Ga0194038_1000005_pt1 | contig 114269 bp, 142 predicted proteins | sample JunL226m_MetaG_FD_148630 | JGI IMG/M metagenome (GOLD analysis project Ga0194038, IMG submission 148630) | Anoxic zone freshwater microbial communities from boreal shield lake in IISD Experimental Lakes Area, Ontario, Canada - Jun2016-L227-6m | ecosystem: Environmental > Aquatic > Freshwater >... | reverse complement strand
CTAACCATATATTTGAAATAGTAGAAGAATGTTCTATTGAACTATTAAATGATAGAGAAAGATACTGGCAAGAATTTTATGAAGTAACTGAAAAAGGATTAAATTGTATTTTAACTAAAACAAATTCTAAAAAAGGAGTATTTTCTACACAAACTAGAGAAAATATGTCTAAAGCATTTACAGGAAGAAAGTATGGTAAATCTTGGAATAAAGGAAAAACAGGTACGTGTTCTAAAGAAACATTAGAAAAAATGTCCAATTCACAAAAAGGGCATACTTCATGGAATAAAGGTAAGAAGTACCCCCAAATAACTGGAGAGAAACATCCTTTTTGGGGTATTAAAAAACCAGAATTTTCTGAAAATCAAAAAGGTAAGAAGAATCATATGTATGGTAAAGTTGCTCCTAATGCAAAAGCTGTAATAGATATAGAAACAAAACAAGAGTTCTCTAGTATTAGAGAAGCTGCAAAATTTTATAATTTAAAAGAACAAACTTTAAGAAGTCGTATTCAAAAAGAAAGTAAAAACAAACCAATTTTAAAAATTAAAAATCAAAAACATGAACAATAGTCAATTAGTTAAGAGTTTCGTAAAGAGTTTTGTGGCTAAAATCCAAGGTGATGATGCAACAGCTAAAGCTGAAAAAGCATTCAGACAAGCAGACAGTGCAATTCGCACACAAGTAAATTCTCTTAAAGGGGATGTTATTGCTAAAGAAGATGCAGTGACAGAAGCACAAGAACGTCAAGCTGAAGCACGTATTAATAATGGACAACCTATTACTAATAGAGATGCTTATGTACGTGCATTGTTAGATGCTAAAAATGCTGTAACAAAAGCTGAACAAGATTTAGAAATACATAATGCAAAAATTGCATTCTTGGAATCTGAATTAGAAGCTCTGACAGCAGAAGTAGAACAAGCTTAAAATCGTTTTCCCCATAGCTCTAATTGGTAGAGCCTTGAATTGTATTCAAGAGGTTGTAGGTTCGAGTCCTACTGGGGAATCTAAAAATTTATTATTATGAATCCTAAAGAAAAAGCTAAAGAGTTAGTATATAAATACCATAATACAATATGCTCAGTTATTGACCATGATATGGCTAAACAATGTGCCTTAATAGCTGTAGATGAAATTATTAAATCACGTCCTTTACAGCCAATGAATTGGGATGAAAATCAAGAACCAATCACTCAAATAAATTGGTGGAAACAAGTTAAACAAGAAATCGAAAAGCTATGATAGCATATATAGATAGAAATTGGAATTTATTGTTCCACAGAAAAGAATGTGTACACATAAAAATGGCTTTTCCCTCTAATTATAAGCATAATGAAGTTATATTAAGCTTTGGGGGAGTAAAAATGAGATGTTTAGGAAATAATTGGTATAAACGATTAAAACAAAAACCATGAATCATAAAGAAGCATTAAAAAAGATAGTTGAAGTAACATTAGACCAATCAACAGCTAATAAGATAGCCACCGAAGCCCTTCAATCAGAAAGTGAAGGTGAATGGATAAATAAGGCGTTACCTGAATCATTTAAGAATGAGCCTGTGTTAACCATCCTAAGTAATGCGTTAAGGCACTTGGATGAAGAACAGTTAAAGACTCTTTTAGAAATGATAACACAACGTATTCCTAAATCAGAATCAAGGATGTATTCAGAGGAAGAAGTAGAAAAACTTATTGCTTCTTCATGGTATAGTGGGGCTAGAAATCATTTTGAAGGTAGAACCTTTATTACTGATGATAATGTAAAAGATATTCTCCAATCCCTTAAACCAAAGACAGAAGAACTCAAAGAAGGATTAAACCCATGTCCTAATCACCCTGATGTACTTATAAGTCAATGTGGAATTTGTAATGGTGATTTCCCTAAACTAGAACAACCAAAGACAGAAGAAGTAGAAAGAGGATGGACTATAACAGATGCTAAAGAACAACCTTCCCCATCCATAGAGAAGAAAGTGTTAACTGTTGAAGAAATACTTTATCCTTTAAGTACAGATACATCAGAAGGAATGCTAATTAAGTTTGAGAATATACATAAAGTTATAGGGCTACTTAAACAAAACTCCTATAAATCCAATCAATCACTAGATGATTTAGAAATTTGGGTGAAAGAAATAGATAAGAATCAAAGGGTTTATGGAATTTTAAGATGCGATGACTTACTAAACAAAATCCAAGAACTAAAAACAAAACAATAATGAAATACCTATTTATCATTTTAACGATTTGCCTATTTTCTTGCAATGAGGATAGCCCTCATGTAAAAGAAACTACAATTTATTTACATAATGTTAATGGATGGGGTGCAACAACTTCATCATTTACGTGTGATAGTGTGAAAATGCTATCTAAGTCAGAAGCTATCTATTGGGTAGATGGGAAACAATCAAAAGCCTATGCAGATTACCTAACAATTTCAAGACGCTAACCAAATAAAAAACAAAAGAGTTATGATACCTAAAGAAAAAGCAGAAGAATTAGTAATTAAAATGTATCAACCATTACCTGCATCAAAAGAGGCAGAAAAAGATAAAGAACATTTATATTACAATCAGTACAATGCAGCTAAACAATGTGCATTAATAGCAGTAGATGAAATGCTAACCCATGTCGAGATGATGGATGATAATGCGGCAATAAATTATTGGCAAGAAGTTAAAACAGAAATAGAAAACCTTTAAACCTTAAACAATGAGTAACCTAGATAAGTTAATAGAATACATTAATAACACTAGAGAAGACCTTAAAAGTGCTTTGAAAACAGAACTTATAAGTGTCGATAAACTACTAGAATTAATTGTAGAAAAAGCAGAACAACTCCAAAAAGAAGAACCTAAGATATATACACAAGAGGAATATGATGCCGAATACTGGAGAGGTTGGCATGACTATGGAGAATCACTTTAACCCACCTAAAACAGTTTAATATGAAAAAATTAATAACAATACTAGCTGTACTATTATTAGCTAGTTGCGACAGACCTATTACAGATGGAGATGTTGTAGCTAAGATAGATGGTGTTACAAATGGAGTAACCACTTATACCGCTAGATTTTCTACAGATAAGGGGTTTGTTGACAAAGAATTTGTAGCACCTTCAGGGCTATATAACATAGGAGATACTATTCACTTTGTAAAACGATAGTTATGAATAAAGATGATGAAGTAAATAATTATGAAAATACCAACTTAGTATGGTGGAATTAATAAAAAACTAATTATGTTAACACCAATTAAATATAAAGAAGGATGGTTGTATGTGGATGCGGAAGCTGATGTAAAGTCAGGAGATTTATTTGAATTAGATTATGCTAACTATCCAAAGACGGGCATATACCATGGGGGTGAGATAGAAGGAGTAATAGATATCATGGATGTTGAAGATAATAATGGAGAGTCTACTGCTGAGATATACTATGAGATGGATAGTGCTTTCGGTAATGAAGAAATTTATAACAATTCAAATAAATAATGTATGCACATATTATCATTAAAAAGAGCAATTGAAAAAGGAACTCCATTAGTATGGAATGACCCAGACCCTATAGAAGGTAATGATTATACCATATCTTATATAGAACCTATACTTGAGGACTTTGATGAACACACACCTATACTTATTCAGTACGGTGAAGGCAGTGAAGCAGAAGTTTATTTACACGAAATCTTAATTAAATAGTTATGAATAAAGAGTTTATACCATATGAACAAGCTTTATCTCTTAAAGAATTGGGGTTTAATGAATCTTGTTTAGGCTGTTACTATAAAGATAAAACTTTTGCGTATCATCCAGATTCAGATGCATTTGTAGATACTCCATTATACCAACAAGCATTCAGATGGTTTAGAGAGAAGTATAATTTGAGAGGATTCATTGGATTTAGACCAAATGTAAAACAATTTGATTGTCATGTCTATGATATGTCTTTGTCAGGTAAAGAATATGTGCAACAAAGAACAATGGAAGAGTTTAACAAAGACCCTAAAGTTGGTACTTACGAAGAAGCAGAACTAGCTTGTCTTAATAAATTAATTGAAATAGTAAAACAATAGTTATGAATATACCTACAGCAGAATTTGATAATATTAAGTAGTTATTGTATTTTTGTATTATGAATAAAAAAGAATATAGTGCCTTGCATAAATGGCTAAGAGAAAACTACCCAAAAAAGAATATATGCTCACACTGCGGTACAACTACAGCAAAAGTATATGATTGGGCTTTATTACAAGGTTGTGAGTATAGTAAAGACATAACGTGTTTTACAGAATTATGTCGTTCTTGTCATGTTAAATATGACTTTACCAAAGAAAGAAGTGAAAAAATATCTCTATCACAAATAGGGGATAAAAATAATTTCTTTGGTAAGTCCTTTACCAAGGATATGAAAGATAAACAACGAACTAAAAAAGTATGTAAGCCGATTATATGTACAAAAGAAGAACAAGTATTATCTTTTGACTCAATAAGACTGGCTGCTGAAGGTTTAAATTTACATAAATCAAACATAATTGCATTTTTAAAAAGAAGATATAATGGAAAAACATACAAAGGATGGACATTTACCTACAGCACAAGAACACATAAATGATAGAGGATTTGCTACATGGTTTGTAGCTCATTCTGATACAGAAGGAGAAGTAGTTATCAACTTCTCAGATTGTAAAGAAGCAATGATAGAGTTTGCTAAACTACATGTACAAGCTGCATTAGAAGCTGCTAAAGATTCAGCTAAACTTCTAGTTATTAATAGTGAAGAATATACAGACCATAAAGACTTATTAGATGAATATGAATGTGGTAGTGATACAGTAGTTATTTCTGCATCATCTATTATCAACTCTTATCCTTTAACAAATATAAAATAAAATTTATATGTTTAAATTAACAAGATTAAATGATGGATTGATTAATTTTGGAGATAGAGTAAAATGGATAGAGTATAAAGAAGACGGTAATTTAATATATGACACACCTGAAATAGGAAGAGGTTGTATTTTATATTATTCCCCTTTTAAATATTGGCAAACTACTATTATTAAATCTTTTTCTTTAGAAAATAATGATGTGACAATGTTTACAACACAGAATAGTAATTATAAATTAGAACAATATGAAGATAAATAAGGATAATCTATACGACCATCTTATTGAATACGAACTTACTATGGCAGGAAAAACAATAAAAGAGGTTAAAAAAGATGAAAAATGGTTTAGTAATAACACTCTTACTCCAGAACAATATGATAGTTTTAAAGAGTATGCTATAGAGTTAATTAAAAAAACATTAAAATTAAACAAAGATAAAGCTAAATTACAATTTTCTTGGTTTGATTTAATGTATGGATTAAGAGTAAATAAATAATACAAAAATTATAACAATGATATCAAAATTAATTAACTTATTTAAACAAGTGTGGTGCAAATATTGTGGACGAGAAATCGCTTCTACAGGAGGAGGAACCAGCCATAATGGTATGTGTGAACGTTGTTATGAAAATGGAGGAGATGATGAATAATTTAATAAAAGAACATCCTTTCTATATTTCTCTTATTGTAGCTGCTATAGCAGTAGTATTAATGATTTGGGATTTTAGAAAGGATTTTCATCACTATAAAAAACATTAAATTTATGACAATTTATAGATTTTTACTCATAATTGTAGTAATTTTATGGGTAGTACAATGGAAATTTGAATTTGTAATAGATAAAAATACAGAAACAGGAGATTGGCTTTTATGGTACAATTGGAAAAAAGGAAGAACTTATACAATTATATTTCCACATAAAGAAAATATATGGTGACATTAGAAAAATTTATAGGACTAACAGAACGGAGAATCAGCTTAGATGCGATATATATATTACAACTTATTGCAGGAGCTGAAATGGATGAAGAAATTGCTTTAATCCCTAAAATAGGAGCATTAATTCAATTACTTACAAGAAAAGGACTAATTACGGACAAAATGCAGCTTACTGTAGATGGAATAGATATGTTAAATAATTTATCTACCCCATCTACAGAGTTGAAATTAAGAAAAGAAGTAGCTACTCCCAACTTTCCCACTATTCTACATACTAAATTACAGGACATATTAGAGAAAAATACAAAGAAAAGACAAGCTATTATGCGTATAAAGAGTAGTAAATACTATTTCTTATGTGGTGTAAAAGACTTAGAAGTGTATTTAAAAAGATTCAATCAGGTGTACCCAGAACTCTGGAATGAAGATAGAATCACTAAAGTGTTATGTAAGTTTGTAGATGAATGTAGTAAGAAAGAAGTGTACACAATGTTAGTACAATATTTCATCCTACATAAGGAAAGAGGTAGTGCATTAGCTACAGCTTTAGAGAATTTCGATGAAGCAGACGAGAAAGAAGAAAGTTTAGTTCCTCTGGAAACTAAAGATTTATTTGGATAAAAATTTATTATTATGGAATTAGATTATGGACCAATTTTACAAAAAGGAGATTTGATAGCAATAGCTTATTCAAATCGCTTTACATTTGCTTATTTTTTAGGAAGGGGACAGGGAGATAGTTTACAATATCATGCTATAAATAGGGTGATACATCACATAAATTATAAAATAGAACATCCTGAATCAAGATATAAATTATATAAAGAGTATATTAATTCTGTTAGGTCTAATAGAGTATTAAAATATGATATTAATTTTATATCTGACCTTAAAACAAAAGAAGAATTTATTAAAGTGTATGAATTTTTATTACATGAAGGATATTTAAAATAAGGATATGGATGAAGAAAAAGTATTAATTTATAAACCTGAAGATTGTATTGAAGAGATGACTCAGGGGCTATTAAATGGTAAGATAAAAGGTACTACCACTTATAATGCAGATATTGATAAATGTTGGACTTGGCGTACCCAAGAAGCTAATATTTGGACAGGATATGCAAATGAAGGTAAGAGTCTGTTTATTAAGCAATTATCTATCAAGAAAGCTCTTGAGACAGATAAGAAATTCGTTTTCTCTTCCCCAGAAGATTTTCCTGCTCATGAATTCTTTGACGATATGATACATACCTTAACAGGTCGTACTACAGATAAGGACTATCCAGGTGTTATTTCAGAAGATTTATATAGACATGCTTATGAACTTATTAAAGATTTGTTCATATTTGTCTATATAAAACCCCCAAATAACACAATTAAAGGTGTATTAGAAGCTTTTAGACAAGTATGTGAAGACGAACAAGGAGATGTATATGGATGTATTATTGACCCTATTGTTAAATTTGCTCGCCCTAAAGGATTTTCCGAAAGGGATGATATATACGCTGGCTATATTGGTAGTTTGGCTATTGACTTCTGTAGGGAAACAAATACATCGTTCCATTTAGTTATGCACCAACTTACTCCTCAAATGGAAGTAGGTACAGTGAAACAATATCCTGAACCCTCTATGTATAGAGTGAAGGGTGGTGGTAGTTGGTCTGATGGATTTGACAATGTTTTGTCTGTTTGGAGACCTAAGTATGCTTCGGATAAAATGGATACAGAAGTACAATTTGCTTCTCAGAAGATTAAAAAACAAAAATTAGTGGGTATTCCACAAAGATTAGCAGTGAGATTTGATAGAAAGTCTAATAGATATACTGATATTGAAACAGGATTCCCTTTATTTGACTTTGACAAGTTTATGCCTTCTAAATTTGCAAGAAAATTAACTTTATAACATGGAAGTAATATGTATAAATGGTAAATTTCCCCCAGAAACAGTAGCTTTTTATACCCAATACGGTGTACAAAGTCCTAAACAGGATAAAATCTATAATATAAGACAAGTGATAAATCATGCCACAAAACCTGGAGATGGGAATAAAATAGGTGTACTATTGGAAGAATTAAAAAACCCAAAAGTGCCTGTTCAAAACCCTATTTTAGGGGAAACTATGATGGAACCTACCTTTGATATTAAAAGATTTTCTAATTTAGATGGTACAGAAATTAACGAAAAAGAACTTATTAAAGAAACAATTAAAAATAAAATATAATGCAAGAGATTATAAGTGTTAACCCGATTTACGGAGATTTTACTCTTACAGCACAAGGAAGTGATATATCTTTTAACCTTAGTGTAGGATATGACCCTTATAAGGATATTTACTACATGCCTTCTTTAAGTTTTATTAAAGAAAAAGGTATGGTAAGTCTGGAAGAATATTTAGAAATCTGGGATAATGAAGATTATATTATAGAGACACTATTAAATAAAGTGTTAGTTCCTTGGATAGATACAAATGAAATATTAGACTCTAAAGAATTTGCTGAATTAATCAATATTGATAGTTTTAATATGAAAGATTTTAAACTATTAAGAGAATTGATAGAGAAAGGAATGAAATTAGGATTTTTTGAAGAATATGAAAAAAGGAAATTATTATGACAAAAGAAGAATATATTAAAATAAGGGGAGGACAAGAATTTCCACTCTCTCTAGCTTATGAATATTATAAGGATATGTCTAAGGGAGTTCTTCTTTCATTAGAAGAATTCTCTCAACAATTCCCTGTATTTTTAGCTAACTATCATGGTAAAGCTATTCCTACAAAAAATGGGGTAAGTACAGTAGATTTAGCTAGAGTAATGACTAAGGTGTATGACCATTTCAATCAAAAATTTGGATTATGAGTACACAAGACGAATTACAAGCTAAGGTAGTAAAACAAATAAAAGACTTTTTTTCTAATCATGTTTCTATAGGTTATATAGATTTAGCTATGAGATTTGGTAAATGTAAAGTGGTAATAGATTTGTTAAAAACCTATCATTACAATCCTAAAATATTTATAGCTTATCCTGATAATAAATTACAACAAACCTGGATAGATGAAATGAATCTATGGGGGTATGACATGGAAAATGTTTTATTTGTCAATTTTAGCTCTCTTAAACATTTTAGAGATAGTGCTTTTGATTTCTTTATTATAGATGAATTTCATGCGGCTTCTCCCTTAGAAAGGGAATATTGTAGAAATATTATAGATGCTTCCTGTATTGCACTTTTATTATCTGGTACTGTAAGTGAAGAAACCAAGAAAGATTGGGGTTATCCTTGCATAGCTAAATACACTACATTAGAAGGAATAGATGATGGTATATTAGCCAACTATTTAATTAATGTACATTTAGTGGATTTAGATACTAAAATCTATACAGAAGATAAGAAAGGAAAAAGAAAGACAGAAAAACAGCGTTATGATGCTTATACATGGGTAATAGAAAAATTAAAACAAGATGGGGATAATTTTATGTATTTAGCCCTTGCTAGAAATAGATTATCACTCTCTTCTATAGCTAAGAAAGAATATACCCTTCGGTTATTAGAAAAGCTTAAAGACAAACGTGTGTTAGTATTTACGGGATTAAGTAAAGCTGCAGATAGTTTAGGAATTCCTTCCTATCATAGTAAAAGTAAAGAAGAAGGTGTATTCACTGCCTTTAAAGAAGGTACAATAAATCAACTTGCTTTAGCTGCTATTGGAAAAGTGGGAGTGACTTACCCAAACCTGGATAGTGTTATTCTTACTAATTTCACTTATAACGCAGAAGAGACCTCCCAGATATTAAACAGAGCTATTAAGCTAGATTATAAGGATAAAATAGCGGATTTACATATTTTATGTCTTAACGAACCTGCAGAACTAAAAAAATTAAAGGAAAGCCTGTCTATGTTAGACAGTACAAAAATCAACTATTTTTATAATGGAAGACAGATTCAAAACAATAGAAGTACTTAAGTATAGTTTACAAGCAAACTATGTAGAATGGGTTGAAGCTGGTTATGATTTAGAGGATACAATGGGTTTAAAACAAGCTTTAATAGACAACCATTTATTTGGATTGGAAACTCTTGTAGCTATGTGTATAAATTACGGTAGAACTATTTCTGCCACAACAATTATAACAGAAAATTAAATGGCAAAACGTAGAAAACAAAAGAATACTCTACCTATAGTAGAATACTCTAATAAAACACTATTTTGTGGGTTTCCTTTAGTGAGTAAAAACGTAAATCAATTATGGAAATGGGAAGATTTATCTAATGTAGAATTTGGAAATATCAACTAAATTACGTATATTTACGTATAAATACGAATATTTATGACAGAATTAGAAAAATATCAAGCAGTGAATGCTTGTGAGAAAATTGAAGAACTTACTGCTGTAATACGTTCCTTTGCAGATGATAAAGGAATTATACAGGGAAGAAGCAGAATATTTGATGTCGATAAAATGGCGAGATTATCAGAAGCTTGGTACAATGGCTATAGTATTCTCACTCCTAATGTAGCAACAAGAGAATTTGGAATAAGACAGCAATTAATGTATCTTAAATATTATAAAAATTTATAAATTATGGCTAATTTAGCAGCTATTGTAGGAGAATCAGGAACAGGTAAATCTTCGTCTATTGAATCATTAGACAGTAAAACTACGTACATCATCAATGTAAGCGGAAAAGAACTTCCATTTAAAGGTAGTAAGAAACTGTATAATACAGATAACAAGAATTATTTTGAACCATCCAATCCTATAGATGTTCTAAATAAATTAAAGATTATTTCTGAAAAAGCTCTTCATATTACAGATGTGATTATTGAAGATGCTAATTATCTAATGTCTTTTAACCTTATTAATAAGGCTACAGAAGTAGGATTTACTAAGTTTAGCTTAATGGCTAAGGATATGTTAAATATGATACAGGAATGTAAGAAATTACGTTCGGATTTGAATATTTACTATTTTACACACTCTGAAGAAGTGAAAGATGGGGAAGATATTGTTTCCTATAAAATTAAAACTTCAGGGAAAGCTATTGACACACAAATTGTTATGGAAGGATTATTTACAGTGGTGTTATACACGTCTGTAGAGAGTAAAGGGGATAAAACTTCTTATAATTTCATTACAAATAGAATGGGTAAAATTCCTGCAAAGAGTCCTAGAGGAATGTTTGAAGACATTAAGATAGAGAATAAACTATCTATAGTAAGTGAAAAATTAAAAGAGTATTACGAAGGGTAATACAATACATTAAAATAAGCAATATGATAAAAGGACAAGAAAGAAAAGAGAGTACTTTCGTACAAGAGTTATTTACAGGTTTTGAATTAGTTAAAGTGATAGCTGTCAACCCAACGAGGAAAGAACTTGACAGTATTTTAGACATCACCGACAGAGAAAAAGAAGCTGATGAAATTGACTATGTAGGAGAGACAAAAGATGGAGACGCAAGAGTGCGTTTATGTTTTGTACTAGAAAAGCAAGACGGTAGTATAGCATACCACAATATTTCTCTTATAGACAAAGTGAGATTGAATAAGGACGAAACTAAACATCAAGTAATTAATAGCACTTGTAGCACTAGTTGGTCTAATGATGAAGGTACATTCCCTGAATGGTTTACTAACTTTACAGAAAGAAAAACTAATAAACTGTTAGGACCTAAAACTTGGAGAAAGGCTCTAGTAGGGGAAGAAGAATTAGCTGTATTTTTACGTACTTGGCAAGGAAGACTTGACTGGAACCAACCTGGAACCGAAGTAACAATTGACACAAAACGTTTATTTAGAGGTAATTATAAGGAGTTTAGAGAGTTAGTGGATAGTGATTATGCTACTTCTTTTGTTGCTTTATTTGGTGTACGTAATGTAGAGAAAACCAATGATGCAGGAGAAACAGAAGTAAAGCAATATCAATCTATTTGGTCTAAAGCTTTCTTAGGTAAGGAATTCTATAAAGGTGCTATTAGCGGAAGTTTCAGTAATGATTACCAAGCTAAAACGTTTAAGAAATTTAAAGAAGGTTTAGATGGAGAGTATGGATTTAAAGCTACTTATACATTAGGTAAACTTGTTCCATATGAACCTACAGCAGATATTAGTGCTACAACAGCTACAAAAGCTGAAATTAGTACGGCTGGGGATGATTATTAGTGTTCATTTTTTATTTTTTAGAAAGCTTGGTAGAAATACCAAGCTTTTTTTAATTTTACACTATGATAAAAGGAGTACAGAAAAAGGAACATAAATTGATTACTTGGGACGAAGTGTTAGCCCTTACACATAATGGATTAGATATTTTCAAATATGAGATAGGGAGTTTTCCACTAAGTAAGCCTTTTAATAGTCCATTAAGAAAAGATAAGTCTCCTTCATTTGTAATATTTTTCAAGGGAGAAGTCTTTCTTTATAAAGATTTTTCTACAGGAGAGTCTGGTAGTGCCTTACAATTCGTACAGAAGAAATATGGATTTATCTTTAAAGAAGCTATGGACCATATAATAGCAACACTAGGTTTAGAAAATAACAATATTATTTCAATTCAAAAAGTGTCTAAATATGAAACTAAAGAGATTCATATTGCATTTACAGAAGGAAAATATGATAGTAAGCATGCAGCTTATTGGAATTCATATCATTTATCTACTGATTTCCTCAAAAGGAATGACGTTTATAGGGTCAAGGCATTAGCTATAGACCATAAGAAGGTGATGTTAAAACCTGATGAACTCACGTTTGCTTATTATGCTCCTGATGTAGATAAATGTAAGATATTAAGAATTGGTGTAGAGAAGAAAGATAAATGGAGAAATAACGTTCCAGGAAATTATCTATGGTATTCCAAAGGACTACATCGTTGTAACAATTTAATGGTGTGTAAGTCAGTGAAGGATAGTTTAGTGTTGAAGAATTTTGGACTCTGTTCAGTGTCCACTCAATCTGAAAATGCTAGAATATTTGACAGTAATGTAGATATGCTGAACAGTATATCTGATAATATTTATGTGTGTTTTGGTAGCGATGAGCAAGGAAAACAACAATCAAAGATAGCTACAGAAAAACATAACTATAAACATTATAACACTCCTGATGAGTATTTAGAATTCGGAGTGAATGACCCTGCAGAATTTGCAAAGTATAATATTAAACTACTAGAAGAACATTTAAAAAGTAAAGGAATTTTATGAATAAACTAAATTGGGAATCTTTTGAGCCTAAATTTGGAGATTGGGCTAGGTATATGCAAGATTTTTTTGAGGGAGAAAATGCTTTCAATATCTATAAACGATTGAAGAATGATAGCATGAAAGGAGCTAAAATACTTCCTACAAGCGAAAATACATTTAAAGCTTTTAAAGAAACTAACTATTCTAATCTACGTCTTATTGTAATAGGACAGGACCCTTATCCAGGGGTATATAAGGATGGTAGTAGTCAGGCAACAGGAATAGCATTGGATTGTTCAAATAGTAATGACGGAGTGCTACAACCTAGCTTAAAAGCGTTTTTTGATGGGATTGCAGAGGAATTTGAATGTGATGCACATTATACCAATGATTTGCATTATTTAGCAGCCCAAGGTGTTCTATTATTAAATAAATCCCTTACTATTATACAAGGTCAAATTGGAAGCCATACTAATGTATGGGAAAAGTTTTATGAGTATTTTTTAGCAGAAGTAATTACAAAGAATTTTCCTGGAGTCCCTATTTTGTTTCTTGGGAAGGAAGCTTCGTATTTACAGAAATATGTTTATCCTCTTACAAATCCTATATTTGTGTTAGACCATCCTAGCTATGTAGCTAGGTCTAAAACAACATGGGATACAAAAGGAGTGTTTACAGAGATTAATCAATTATTAGAAATGAATAATGGCGGAGAATTCACTATTTGGTGGTTTGAAAACACCCTTAATGAACTCCTAAAAGAGTTGCCTTTCTAATAAAAAAGTTGAAAGAAAATTTGTTAGTTTGAAAAAATTAATGTATCTTAGGGAGTATTTAAAGGATAGGTAGGACATTAACAACAGAATGGAAATTAGGAAACATCCGAAAAAAAAGAAAATTTAAACAATTAAAAAAAATTTTATGTCTAGAAAAGTAATTATTGCCAGTGCAAAAACTAATGCAGCAGCACGTACTGAATTCAGTGGAACAACTTTCGGTGATTTGAAAGCCGACCCTATTTTTGCAGGGATTTATGGCAATGGTGATGGTGTAGAAGCTATCGTTAAACCAGGAAACGTAACTTTACGTGGTGATGATAGTGTATTGCCAGTAGGTGATTTTAACGTGTTCTTAGTAGCTACAAAGAACAAAGCAGGATTGGATAGCTCTGATGTTGCTTATGAAGTTGAAGAAGCAATTAATGAAGTAATTGATGAAATTGTAGGAGCTAATTTAACATCTCTTAGAGATGCTTTGATTGGTTTTATTGAGAGTTACAAAAAATCTATTCCTGTAGTAGATAATTGTGGTGGAAATGCAGATTGCATTGAATTGGGAGCAGCTCTAGCTGAAGCTAAGAGTTTATAATATTTAACAAATTTTAACAAAAGGGAGCTATATTGGCTCCCTTTTTTCATTTACAATAAAAAATAAATAAAATGTCTAGAAAAGTAATCGTAGCAAGTGCTAAAACAAATGCAGCAGTAAGAATTAATGATTTCGCAGGTGTAACCTTCGGAGATTTGAAAGCAAATAGTGCTTTCGCAGGTATTTACAATGGTGGTGATGGAGTGGAAGTGGTTGTAAAACCAGGTAACATCACTCTTAGAGGAGATGATAGCATTCTTCCTACAGAAGATTTCAATGTGTTCATCATTGCTACTAAGAATAAGGCAGGTATCACTGATAGTGATGCTAATGCTGTAGGTACTGCTATTGCAGCAACAATTAAAGCAACTGCTCGTATAGCAAGTGCTCAGGAGACTGCAGCTTTAAAAGCAGCTCTAACAAGCAGTGTAGAAAGTTTCTTCACAGCACCTAGAGCTACAATAGCTGTTGCAGAGGTAGTAGCTCCTGTAGTGGATGAAGAATTAGCAGCAGCTTTGGCTGAAGCTAAGAAATTGCGTAGTTAATCATAAAGGGGGAGAAATCCCCCTTTTTAAAAAATTTTATATATGTTAGAATTTAGAGAAGGGGACCAAGTAATATTAACAAGTAATAGACCACCAGAATGGGCTGATGGGGGTCAAATGGATATGTTTTTAGGTCAAATTATGACCATAGAAAAAATTTCAAGGGATGATGTGGTTTTTACAGATGTAAGAACTCAACAATGGTCTTTTAAAGTTTCTGATATTGACAGATTTATCGATGAAGAAAAAGAAAAAATAAGAATAGCTGAAGCAAAGGAATTATGGGGTAAATATTCTCTGGATGCACATAGTATTCAGGATATAGCTAATGAAGTATTTGGGGCAGAAAGAGTAGGTTGTGTTAAAACAGGTAGTTTATCTTTTGACATTATTATACATTTCCCTGAATTCACCATCACTAATTCCAGAGAGGACTCTCATGTAATTAAAGATTTATATGTTAAATTTTGTATTCATCCACGTACTGTTGAAGATGTACATAAAGTGAGTATAAACTTTTATGGAACTAGAACCACTTTACATTTAAAAGAATACGCTTCTAATTATGGACATTCTCATTTACCAAGTGGTTGTTTATGTGAATATAGAGGATTTTGCCTCGGTAGCAGTGAATTTGGGCTGATAATAAATAGCCTATTAATAGAACCTACTCCAGAAGGTTGGTATTTATTATTCTTTAGTTTAGAGAATTATTTAATATGGGAGAGCTTAGAAGGCGGTCCATATATAAAAATGGCAGGTATAGGGTATGGCTTAAGTAGTGATTCTGCTCAAGCAAATGTAGAATTTTATAGACTATTACCAAATATTCCTGAAGAAGTATTCCAATATAATGAAGGAATAAAAGTGATTGCTCACCATCCTACTCTTTTAGAATTCTATAAAGAAAATAGTAAGGTGAGGGATTTAGGAATTACAAGAGATAGAATAAAAGAATTATTAAAAAGGAGACAAGAAAATGTAAAAAGACTATCTCTTAATTTTAAAGGAGAAAAAATAGGAGCAAAAATTTATGATGAAAGCGTGGATGAAATAGAAGATAAAACTTCTATTCCTCTTTCAGGAGATGTGATAAATTATTATAACCAATTATTAAAAGAAGAACTTAACAAATTTAATTTAGATTATGGATACCAAAGTGCAAAAACCCTACGTTACCAAGCAGTGTTTGGATAGACTAGAATTAAGTAATAAACCTACAGTGATTATTACAGAGAAATTAAAAAAACAAATTGATTATCTACACAAACAGTGTGGAGCTATTGAATGGAGTGGTGAACTTATCACTTCCGAAATTAAAACAATTAATGATTTAGATGAATGGACTATCATCTGTGAAGATATTTATTTAGTAGATATTGGAACTTCTGGATTTACAGGATATGAAGTAGATAAGGGTGGATTTAAATCTGCCGATATTATTGAGCTTTATGAAGCTTATCCTGGATTAATGGACGGAACTCAAAAGAATCATCATATTCACACGCATTGACATAATGGTGCTCTTATACAGTAATGTATATTAACAATTGGGAGAATTCAGGGAAAGAGTTAAAAAGCTCCAATCCTGAGCCGAGCTTTCTAGGAATAGAATGAAGGTGCAACGACTAATAGCATACCACCAGAACGGTGATGAAGCTAACACGAGAACCCGACTTCCTATAGTGAAATAGGAAGATGATATAGTCTGGTCTTTATTGATTTTTAAGGAAATTTAATAAATTTTCTAGTTAAATAAAATTCTTTATTATTATATATTTGTTTGAATTTTTGAATATCAGATTTACGCCAAGCAGTTAGAGTAAAGCAATTCTTTTGTTTATCTTTAATTAACCTATACTTTTCAAACTGAAGTGTTTCTACAAAACTTTGTAGAAATTCTTCTGTTCCTCGAAAAGAGATAACATGTTGTTTACTTGCTATATTGTAAGAAATACTACCATCTCCATCAAAATATCCCAAAATAAAAGAATCTCTAAATTCTTTAGGTATATTTTGTAGTATATTAGGCATAGTTATAGATTTACGTTCTGTGAATCCATAACTCATTAAATCTGAAATAAGTAGTTTATTACACAATTGAAAACGACAATGATATTTTTCTTTGTCTTTATTATGTGTCATTTTACCTCTTATATTATAAATTCTATGTTCACAACCTATTTCTTCTTTTAACTTGTTTAAAAGATTTCTATCTACTTCAGATAATGTTATTGAAAGAGAAATGGAATTTTTTCCATTACTTAATAGACAACCATCTGCAGCTATAAAACCAAGAAAATAAGCTTTAATAGGGGTATCACAATTTTGGAAATATCTAATATTTCCTTGAAAAGGTCTCTTCATAATTTATTTTATGGTGAGAGCAAATATAAATAATTAATTTTAAATAACAAAAAATAAAGTGGGAAATAATTAAAAAATTCCCAATAACGTAACTGCATTCTATGAGTGCTTTCTTTAGTGGAACCGATTGGTCACAATTAGAAGATAGGGGTGTATTGAGTAACTATTTGCTTATGCTTATAGTAAATTTCAAAGGAGAATACGTAGCTAAAGTAGCATTTAAAGCTACAAGAAATGGTAAACCAGATACTACTCTGGAATTTGCCAATAATTTAGATGGATTTGAGCCCCTTGTATTAGGTGGAGAAAAATCTAAGGATGTATTAGTAGTGATGGATTGTAAAATACAATTTGAAAATGCAGTAGTTCCTGTAGAAGAAGCTTTTGCTGCTCGCTACACTGCTGTTAAGAAAGCTATTGATGATGCTAAACCTGTCTATCCTGGATTTTATAATGGAGTATATGGTGGATATGGTGGAAAATATGGGAGCATGGGTAGTAGCTATACTGGCAAAGATAGTACGAATTCTAAATGGGAACAAGGAGAATTAGGATTGAATGATGATGACTACTATGGATATGGTACTAAATCTCAAAAAAGAGATAAAGACATCATGGATATGACTGATGAAGAGTGGAGAAAATATGTAGATGAGAAATATAAACCCCAAGAAAGCACTTTGACATTGTTAATGTCTAAAGAAGATGCTTATGGTGTTTTGAATTCTTTTGTGGAAGAAAACTACTTAATGACTCCAGATTCTCCTGTAGAGAACTTAATTAAAAAGAATAATCTTCTTAAAACTAAGAAACAATTAGATAGCTATCTAGCTGAGTTTTCCATAGCTTTTGAAGAGCATTTTGGAATTATGTATCCACAAGCAAGTATTTGGGATTATATTCAAGTGTTAGAACTTTTAGAGAAACATTTAAAATCTTTCACTTACAATAGACTTATCAAAGGAATTGTGGAAGAACTGACTTATATGATATTAGCTGAAACTGAAGAAGCTGTAAGTGACGGACCTACTGTATTAGGACATGTGATGGTAGATTAATTAACAAAAAAGGGGTGTTGAAATATACATCCCTTTTTAAAATATTAAAAAATGAACAAATTAATTCAAGGTAAAAGATGGTCGGGATTTGATTGGGCTGACCAGCAAAAAGAAATAATGATGATAGGAGCTGGCGGTATTGGAAGCTGGACTTGCCTATCTTTAAGTAGAATTATGCATGAAATTTATATTATTGATGGAGATAATGTAGATGAAACTAATGTACAAGGTGGTCAAATGTATAGACAATCTGATATTGGTAAGAGTAAAGTGAGTGCTGTAGCAGAAATTTGTAATCAATTTGGTTGCGTTAATAATCTTACTCCTATAAAAGAAATGTATTCTCTTGACTTTGGTATGATGGATATTTGTATTACTGGTTTAGATAATATGAAAGCCCGTAAAGAAATTTTCTTAGAATGGGAGAATCATACACTTGCTAAAGACCCTGCTGAATATGAAGATTGTTTATTTATAGACGGTAGAATGGCAGGAGAATTATGTGAAGTGTTTGTTGTTCAAGGGGACCATCCTGAACAAATTGAAGAATATAAAAATTGGTTATTTGATGATAGTGAGATAGAAGAACTTGATTGTACCATGAAACAAACTACTTTTGTAGCTATGGGTATTGCAACTTTTATTACAGCTACCTTCTGTAACTGGTTGGCAAACAAGAAAATGGGTGCTGAATTTAAAGAAGTTCCATTCCATCAAAGGTTCTTTGGACCATTCTTAGATTATAAAACTGAATCTGTAGAACAAATTAAATTAAATCAAAATGAGACAATTACAAGTGAGAACGGAATCGTTGCCACAAGCTAGTATTGGAGAAACTATGACTATAGATGCCGCATGGGACTATGCAGCAAGAATGCAAGAAATTCCTGCAGAAACTACTGATAATCCTTCTATTACTATATCTACAACAGCACCTGTAAAAAGGAAACGTACTGTAAAACCTAAAATCATTCCTCCTTTTTGGGAAGGAAAAGATAATGGAGCTGAAGCTCCTGCAAGTATTTTTAAATTAGGTACTAACTCAAGAGGACTAAGTAGTGCTAGTAGGTATTTTATGTGTCCTTTTTCTGAGTTTATTCCCTTAGTTTATTTATCTGTGGCTCCCCAACTTTTTAATAAAAGATACCACTATATAAATGAAAAATATATAGATAGTAGACAAGGAAGGTCTTTAACAGGAGAACATGTAGATATGTTTAAAGCTACTTTAAAGGATAAAGAAAATCCATTAAGTTATTTTATTTATAACTTAATTACAGATGGTAGTGGGCATGATTCTATAAAAGGTTCTGTAGATACATATGTAAATGCATATCTTGGACAGGAAAATCCACTTTTATTAGAAAATAGTGGTTGGATACATCGTTATGATAATATAACAGAAAATGTTTTCAAAGAAGGATTAACTACAATAAATATGCGTACTTTCTCTGCTAGTATGGGTAGTTATTCTTTATTTAGAAATACATCTGCTGAAATATTACCTGTTGTACTTCCTATAGTATTACCAGAAAATTATATGTATCAAAAACTACATATATTATTACATGGCACTATAGATATGACTAAAGTGATATTTCTAGTAGATAAAGATTTACAAGGTACTTCTTATCCTCACAAAGCTTTTAGAACAATGTATAAGAAATATGTGGAACCACATCTTCTAGCTACAAAAGCTCAAATATATTATGTTCCTTTTGAATTTATGAAGGATTATTGTTATATAGGAGGAAATGAACTTAAAGAAAAATCTATTATAGGCAGAAAGAAAGAAATTTCTCAAATTATTTCCCAATTTAAAGCTAAATTTGAAGACCCTTCATTTGTTTCAGAAGCTCTTCAAACAGAAGAAGATGATGAATATGAGGAAGATGATTATGAGGCAGATTATTCTGATGCAGAAATAGTGCAGGATTTTGAAACGAGACGGAGGACCGCAGAAGACCTAAGGGATGGAGTTGCATGAAGAAATGTAACTATGTACACTACTATAGCAGGAATGGAAATGTTTAATCAAGCTCTAAATGAATTAAGAGATAGAGAAAATACGTAAATTTGTATCTATGAAAATGATAATTTTTGACATAGAAAGTGATGGACTCTTAGACAGTGTGAGTAAAATCCACTGTCTAAGCTACCATTGTCTTGATGATGGAACAAGTGGAAGTCTTACAAAGTATGGAGATATATTAGACTTTCTGAAACAAGAAATGATTTTAATTGGTCATAACATAATTCGCTATGACCTACCAGTTATCAGGAAAATCCTTGGGTTTGATGGAGAAATACCTTTAATTGATACTCTACCTATTTCATGGTATTTGTACCCCGATAGAATATCACATGGATTGGAAGGATGGGGAGAAGATTTTGGTGTACCTAAACCTAAAGTGGAAGATTGGGAAAATGCTTCTGTAGAAGTGTATGTCCATAGATGTGAAGAGGATGTTAAAATAAATACAAAATTAGCTAAACAGCAATTTGATTATTTAATGGAAATCTATGGCACTATGGAATTAGTGTTAAGATTTTGTAGGTATGTTTCTTTTAAAATGGATTGCGTTAGAGAACAAGAAGAAATTGGTTTAAGATTAGATGTACCTCATGTAGAGAGTACACTAAAACATCTAGAAGATGATAAAGAAACTAAAGTAGAACAACTTGAGTCTGTAATGCCTAAAGTAGCCGTTAAAAAAGAAAATGTCTATAAAAACGCTATAGAAGATGATAGTGGAAATACATTTACTAAGGGAGATTTATTCTTTTCTGCTTTAAAAGAACAAGGTAAAGAAGTAGTAAAAGAGAAAACACTAGAAAAAGTGTTAGGATGGGAGGACCCAAATAGTAATTCTAGTGCTCAGATTAAGAATTGGTTGTATTCTCTGGGATGGGTTCCTGAACATATTAAACATGTAAGGAATAAAGAAAATGGAACAACTAAACAAATTCCTCAAATCGCTAGTAAAGAAGGTGGTGGAGAAGTTTGTCCTAGTGTAAAGAAACTATTCCAGAAGGAACCTAAATTAGAAGTGTTAGAAGGACTCACTGTAATATCCCACCGTATTGGCATTTTTAAAGCCTTTCTAAAGGACCAAGTGATGGGACGACTATATGCTTCATGTGCAGGATTAACGAACACCTTGCGATTACAGCATGCTGTAGTGGTTAATCTACCTGGCTTCAGCAAGAAATATGGTAAAGAAGTAAGGAGTAGTATTATTGCAGATGAAGGATGTGTATTATTTGGATGTGACCTATCGGGAATTGAAGATAATACAAAAAGACATTACATATTTAAATATGACCCTGATTATGTTAGGGAGATGGATGTTCCTGGATTTGACCCACATTTAGATATTGCAGTAAAAGCAGGACTTCTTACAGAAGAACAAGTGATAGCTCACAAAGAAGGAAGAGAAAATCACAAAGAAGCAAGACAAAAAGCAAAAGTGGTTAATTTCTCCGCTACTTATAAAGTAGGAGTTAAAACATTAGCTAGAAATGGAGGATTTAAAGAATCTTTTGCAAAGAAACTATTAGATGTATTTTGGAAGAGAAATAAAGCTATTTTACAAGTGGAAGATAGTTTAAATGTTAAAACTGTTAATAGACAGCAATGGCAACAAAATCCCGTAAATGGATATTGGTATTCTCTAAGAAATGAAAAAGATAAATTTTCTACATTAAATCAGGGTACAGCCGTATATGTATTCGATATTTGGGTAACTTATTTACGTAAATTAGGAATAAAAATTGGCTTACAATATCATGATGAAGTGTTATTTAATGTACCTTTGGATAAAATAGAAAGTACCAAATTACTAGTACAGGAAGCAATGCGATTAACAAATGAACGACTTAAATTAAATGTTGTTATTGGTTGTAGTGCAGATATTGGTAATAATTATTATGAATGTCACTAAAAATGAAATATGAGGAAGAAAAGACCAAAAAACAAACAAGAAATAAGTGATGTCTCAGGAGTAAAACCTAAGGGAAAGAAGGCTGTAAGGAAGTCATTGGTAGACAAACCGTATAATAACGGAACAATGTCTACCTCTGCTTTCTTCAGTTTTATTCGTAGTAGCTTAAGAAGACGCACTATTGTATGGAAACCTATACAATCTTGTAAGAATAAAGCCAAACGAGTGTATGTAGGTCCAAACAAAAGACAACGTGTTGAATTTCAGTGTAATATTTGTAAAAACTATTTCCCTGATAAGCAAGTTTCTGTAGACCACATTATCCCAGCAGGGAGTTTAAATAGTTTTGCAGACCTACCAGGGTTTGTAGAAAGATTATTTTGTGAAGAAAATGGATTACAAGTGTTGTGTGACAATTGCCATGACAATAAAAGTAAAATAGATAAAAATGAAACTGGAAAAAGAAGAGCTAAAGAAGCTGATTCTAGAGGAAAAGTTCACGCTAGCTGATGTAATTGATAATATAGTGGAGATTAATGGTATTATAGGTGTAGGACTTATTACTTTAGGGGAACAATTAAAGCAATATTGCCTTAATAAAATTGATAAAAATATTAGTCTATGACATTAAGTAATGAAGAAGTGGAAGCTTTAAAAGCTTATTTTGATGCCACTACAATAAATGTACTACCTTTAAGAAAGAAAATTGGTAAGGAAGTATTTGATATTTTTGATAAAGTGTTAAACAGATTATATGACAATAAATGAGTTTGCTACCTATGCATTTTATGACAATAAAGGTAGAAGATTAGCCATATTTTATGATGACAGGGGTACTGCTACTATTATTCCTTGTAGTAAAAAAGACCAATTTAGTAAAAAAACAGCTAAAGCTTTTTACAAAGGAGAAGTATTACCACCTAGTGCTATGTTAATAGGTATGAAACCTAATATGACACAAAGAGAATTTGTAAACTACTGCGACCATATTTTTAAGCGTATAAAAAAGAAAGAGCAAGTTTTTAATGATAATTGCATTATTTTAGATGTTAAATCAGAAAAATTATTTAAATTAACTAGAAGAGGTACTAAAGTAACAATAAATTATTTACTATGATAGCATATAAGTTATTTAGAGAAATGAAGGATGGTAAAATTGCCTCTTTATTTATCAATAAAAGAGCTCGCTATCGTACAAATGTTTGGCTTACAGCAGAAAATCATCCTACAAAAGGCTTTAAAGAAAGATATGGATGGCATTGTACCCATGCTCCTGATGCCCCACATTTAACTAAAACAGGTAGAGTATGGTATGAAGTGGAAATAGAAGAATACGATGCAGTAGAAAGACCTTTAAGTCAAGGTGGAATTTGGTATATTGCTAATAGAATTAAAATATTAAGAAAACTATGATAAAAGGACAATTAAAACAAGATGACACTGTTCGTTATGAACAACCCAAAACCGATTATAGAAAAATCGTTAAGATAAACCAATCAGCCTTAAAAACGTATGATAAGAATCCAAGACAATTCTATAAGGAGTTTATTTTAGGAGAAAAAAGAGAAGAAAAGCTTACTTACAGTTTAATGTTAGGTAGTATTGTGGATTTTATTATGCTAGAATGTAATGCAGATTTCCAGGAATTTGAACAACGTCTAGATGAACAATTCTATTTATATGAAGGTGTAAGAGGAGATGGACAAATGTTTGATTTATCTGATAAGTTGTATGATTTCACTATGAGAGATACAATAGATGGAGAAATTACCTCTACATTCTTAGCTAGATTTTCCGAAGCATTTGATTATGTACAAGGATTAGGTAAATTTAAAGGTAAGGAAGTAAGTAAGGTAGTAGATATTTTTGTAGGTAGTAAGGAAGAGGAATATTTCAAATCTAAGATGGAAGCTGTAGGTAAGATGGTGATAGACACTAGACTACTAGAAAAAGCTAAACAGATTGCCGAAAAAGTGTTAAATGACGAAAAAGTAGGACCCTTATTTAAATATACAGAAGACTACGGATTTAATGTTTATAACCATCTTGTTATAGAATGGGAATATGAAACATTATTTGGTAATAAGATTGAATGTAAACAAGAGGTAGATAAGCTTGACGTAGACCATAGAACTAAGACAGTACAACCATATGATACAAAAGCTGTATACGATAGTGAAGGATTTGCTTATTCTTATTTGAAATATGGATATTATGTACAGCAATGTTTCTATTCTTTAGGTATTTTACAATGGATGGATAAACAAGGTATAGGAGATTATGCTTTACTACCTTTTAATTTTATCGTTATAGACACTTCATCAGATAATCTTAAACCTCTTATATTTGAAACTACAGAGCAAGACTTTTTAAGAGCTTTAGATGGTTTTAGTATTAATGGTAGAAAATATGCTGGTGTAAGAGGTTTATTTGAGGAAGTCAATTGGGCTATGGAGAATAACATCTTTGATATTAGTAAAGAAAATTTTGATAACAACCAGATGGTTAAATTAAATTTAAGATACGATGACTGAAGTAACATTTACAGACAAACAAGTAGCAAGTATGCTAGCTGAAAAAAGCCATCTCATCTTTTTATTATTAGAGTGCCAATTAGCTTTAGAACATTTCCCTGACGAATCTTATGGAAGTAATCACATATTTAAGAGTAAACAGTTATTGCAAAAAGTAAAGGAAGCCACTACTAAATATAAATAAAATGATAGATGAAAGCTTAAAAACAGCCAATGTTTCTGCCTTATTTCTAAAACCAATCCTGAATATTTCTCCTTACTTATGTACACAAAATAGGTATGTTAACACTTATTTGTTTAATGCGGAAGAAGACATCACTTATGAAAATAGTTTACAGGTGTTATTTCGTCCACAGAACATGAATTGGTTTAATGCATTTATAATGACCGAAGAAGAGAGGGGTTCTATAATATTGGACGAATTTGACTATCCTACAGGAGAAATAATTCTTGTTTATAGATTACCTGCAGAGTTTGATGAGGATTATAAAATTATTTTGGAAGGTAAGTATAGTAAAGTGAGTAGTAAATTTAAGAATTTATTTATGAAATCCATTAAAGATAATGGGAAAGAATTACTTTCTTTGCAATGGTTAGTATTTAATAAACATAAATATTTGAAAACTTTTTGGGAAAAAGAATTTAATACTATATTCACCCCAGAACAGGAATGTTGGGGGTTGTATAATGTAGAAAGGGAATGTTTTCGTTTAAATAATAAATTTGAAGAATCTTTAAACTAAAAAAGATGGAAATACATAAATGTGTACTATCTAAAAAAGCAGATATTACTCTTTGGGGTAAAGCTATTACGTCTTGTACAGAAGATGAAGATGGAAAACTTTTTGTTGATAATGAAGAGTATGGAAACCAAGTTAATTTCTGTCCTATATGTGGATATGAAGCAAAAGTAAAAATAAAAGAATGAGTATTTCCTTTAAAGATAGGACTTTATTATTCTTTAAACAATTTGAAGAGTTATATCCTGACTATGAAATAGTTTATTTTAAAAACTTATCTACTCCTCTTATATTTAAAGATAAAGAGGGTAATGAGTTTAAACGTATGCCTGGAAGAGTTTTTAAGCACAAAACAAATTGTTATAGTATTGTTGATAAATATAAATATATTCAAGGAAAGATACATACTATTTTTCCTAACCTTACTCTTATTAATTATAAGGGTATGAAAAGTAAACTATTAGTTCAAGATAATAATGGATTTCAATATGAACCTCAATGTTATGATTTGTTACAAGGTCATCCTGTATCTATAGTATCATGTACTAAACCTTATGACTTATTTTGTTTTAAAGCTAATAAAAAACATAATAATAAATATTCATACCCTGTTTTTGATTATACAAATAGTAAAAAGAAAATAGATGTATTTTGTGAAAAACATGGTATATTTAACTCTCTTATTGAAAGTCATTTATTAGGTAGAGGATGTCCTATATGTAAAAAAGATAATTCAAGTTTTAGTAGAACACATTGGATAGAGAAATCAAAAAACAAACAATGTATATTTTATATGTTAGAATTTTTTAATGAGACTGAGAGATTTATAAAAATAGGAATTACCCGTGTAAATATTAAAAAAAGATATCATGGTGTAAAAAATTATAAATATAATATATTGTTAGAATATGAAAGTAATTCTACAGAAATATCTAATATAGAACAGTATTATTTAAAAGGATTTAAAACATTAAAATATAAGCCTATTAGTAAATTTGAGGGACATACTGAATGTTTTAATTTAGAACTTAAAAATATAATTTATGATAAATTTAAAAAATAATATCCGAGATAAGTCATTAACCATATGGCATATCTCGGATACGTGACGCATACTTTCCACAAACAACTTAAAGTTCCTGAAGTGGATATGGTTATATTCTCAGGAGATATGTCAAATCCTAGGGATTTAATTCAAAGTGAAAAAGAATGTAGGGATTTTATAGAATGGATGGGTTCTCTACCAATAAAGCATAAGCTAGCTACGGCTGGGAATCATGACCTAGCTATCGAAAGAAGAAGAGTAACTCCTTCTGATTTTCATAGTGTTGGAATAACTTATCTAGAAAATGATTACACTGAAATAGAAGGATTTCGTATCTTTGGTACTCCAATTACACCCTCTTTTGGTGAAGGATGGGCATTTAATAAGAATAGAGCTAAGATGAACGAAATATGGGAAATGGTTGAACCTACTACTGATATTCTTATCAGTCATGGTCCTCCATTAGGTATACTTGACCTAACTCAGAATAGAAATAATGATTTTGAGCAATGTGGGGATAGAAGTCTTTTAAAACATTGTATGAATAGCACACATAAGTTAGTGTGCTTTGGGCATATTCATCGCTTTAAAGACTGTATTAATCAAGGAACTATGACATTATCTGGATTAGACACTATTTTTAGTAATGGTTCGTTAGTAGAAGATGGAAGATTCGATAAAGGGGTTATTAACAATGGTAACATTATAAATTTATAAATATGAATATGAAAGATGAAATGCAATGGGCAACAGACCTATTAGCTAAATATCCCAAAACCAAGGGATTAATGGAACAATGGGCTAAAGGTGAGCTTGTAGACATGCAAACCACTATGATGGCAGAAATAGCAGATAAAACGGATATTGTAGTACCTGAAATTACCGATGAAATGGCAAGTCAATATGCTATGGTGATTTTAGCAGCTAATCAATATGCTGTATTAGATTTTCTTGATAGCCAAAAGCAATATGTTAATTTAACTATTAATGAAATAAGTAATAGAAAAGTCCTTACAAAATCAGCTATAGAAGTAGGTTTTGAATTCTTAAATAATTAATAAATGGAACAAGGAGGAGGACTTCGTTTTAACGAAGGAAAATTACGTTATGATTTAGTGCATCCTTATGCACATGAAGAAATGGTAAAAATACTTACTAAAGGGGCTCAAAAGTATGCTGAAAGAAACTGGGAATTAGGTATGAAATGGAGCAATGTTATTTCATCATTAGAAAGACATTTAGCTGCTATTAAAAAAGGGGAAGATTATGATGGAGAAACAGGAGAATTGCATGCTGCTCATTTAGCTTGTAATGCACATTTTCTTACAGCCTATTACAAAATCTATCCTCAAGGAGACGACAGAGCTCATGGATATTTACAAAGACCTAAAATTGGATTAGATATTGATGAAGTGTTATGTGACTGGTTAGGAGGTTGGAGAGAGCTTTACGATATTAAAGATGCCCCTACATCATGGTTCTTCGATAGGGAGATTGTGCAGAGATTTGTTGATATGAAGGAAAAAGGAATTTTGGAAAGTTTTTATGCAGGATTAAAACCTTTAATTAGTGCAGAAGATATTCCATTTGAACCTGCTTGTTACATTACTAGTCGACCATGTACAGTAGTAACTACTACTAAATGGTTGGATGATAATGGTTTTCCTACAAAACCTGTATTTTGTGTAGGTGTGGGACAATCTAAAGTGGATGTAGCTAAACAAGCTGGAATTGATATTTTTGTAGATGATAGTTTTGATAATTTTAAAGCTCTTAATGCTGCAGGAATATGTTGTTTCCTATATGACACTCCGCATAATGAACGTTATGATGTTGGCTATAAGAGGATTCATAGTTTAAAAGAATTAATATGACAACGTTAACTAAATATCTTACTAAAATAAAGGAGAAAGAACTCCCTTTTAAAGAGGGACAATGTGAAGATTGTGGTATGATATTGATACGAGATGTGGAGAATTTGTTAAAAAATTTTGCTATGGAGATAGAAGCAGAATTAACTTATTATAGATTCTTAAACAAGAAAGATTAAATAATAAGTTTAAAAACTATTGGTAGGAGGGTCGTGAATTCTTATATTTGCGACCCTCTATTTTTTAACAATCAAACAAAATTAAATGACAAACAAAGGAAAAAAGTTTCTATCTGACCTAAAATTACATTCAGATTATTTTAAATGGATGGATGAAGGTAGGTATGAAACATGGAAAGATGCTTCTAAGGACATTATTAATGGGCATAGAATAAAGTATCAAAATGAAGAATTAAATGTATTACTAAACGAAGTAGAAGACTCTTTAGGTGATATGCTTATTTTAGCTTCACAAAGGAATTTACAGTATAGATATAAACAAATAGAAAGGAGTAATCTTAGGATGTACAATTGTACTTCTACGCATGCTTCAAGAAACAGAGTTTTTCAAGAAGTGTTCTATCTAGCTTTAAATGGTTGTGGAGTAGGTGTAGGTTTATTAATTCCTTTTGTTAAGAATATTTCAAAGATTCAGCCTAGATTATTAGGTACAAAAACATTTGTAATTGAAGATAGTATTGAAGGATGGGCAGATGCAGCAGGTGTATTAATGTCTTCTTATTTTGTAGATAAAGCCCCTTTTCCTGAATATACAGGGTATAAGATTAAGTTCGATGGTAGCGGTATACGTGAAAAAGGTACATTTATCTCTGGGGGATTTAAAGCCCCTGGTTATGAACCCCTTAAAAATGCTCTTGAAAAAATAGAGCAAGTGTTAGATAATTGGATGATTACAGAAGGAAATGAATTAAGACCTATTGTAGTTGGAGATGTTATTTGCCATTTGTCTAATGCTGTACTTAGTGGTGGCGTGAGAAGAGCTGCTTTGGATTTCATCGTAGACCCTAATGACGAGGAAATGATATTAGCTAAAACAGGGAATTGGTATTCTGAAAACAAACAAAGAGAAAGAACCAATAATAGCGTTATATTAATACGTAATTTAGTAACAAAAGAACAGTTTGATTATCTTGTAAATCTAAATGGTGGACAAAATGATATTGGATTCGTATTTGCTAACTCTTGGTTTGATATGTTCAATCCTTGTTTTGAAATTAGTAAACTACCTATTCTTTATGATGGGGATTTAAGTAAAATACATTATGATGATATTCAAGAGTTTACAAAGGTTAATGAAGATTTATTTGGAGTACAGGGATGTGTTGAATATAACACAAAACTTATAACTAGAGATGGAATTAGAGTTATTGGAGAAGTTGCGGAAAATAAGGAAGAAATAGAGATTTGGAATGGGGTTAAATGGTCAAAAGTTAAGCCTGTATTAACAGGTGTTAATAGAAATCTATATAGAGTGGGTTTTTCAGATGGGTCCTATCTTGATTGTACAGAAAATCATAAGTTTTTGGTTAAAAATAGATTTGAAGAAAACTACAGAGAGTTAAAACTATCTGAATTATTGAATAATACTGAAAAATATAAAGTTTCAGTACCTAAATCTAATATTATATATACTGATGGTGTCTTAGAAGAATATGCTTACGATTATGGTTTTCTATTAGGTGACGGTACGTGTAGAAATTATCAAAATGGTAAATCAAGACTACCTTTTGCCTCTGTTTATAAATCTAATTTTCATTTAGACTTCCCTTTTATATGTGGTAAAAAAAGTGAAGTGTTAAACACCACAAAATCAGGAGATTATTATAATGTAACTTTTGATAAATTAGATAGAGATTTTTCGGTTTCTTTAAAATATGAAGAAGGTTTACCATCTAAAGTGTTTACTTGGAATAAACAGAGTATTATTAATTTTATTGCTGGGTGGGTAGATACTGACGGTACAATTACTTATAATGGCAAGCTGAGAATTTATGGGGAAGAAAGTAAAATTAGAGATTGCCAGTTGTTGCTAACAAAAATAGGGATAGATTCTTCTGTTAATTTAATGCAAGAAAAAGGAGTAAAAACTAACTATGCTATTAGAAATAAAGATATATGGTATTTACAAATTTCAGACTGTTCCGAGCTATGGTGTTCAAAAGGAGAGTTATCAAAAGAAGAACCAACTAAAAAAGGAAAAGTACAAATTATAGATACTATAGAGTTACTCCCAGGTTTACATAACTCATATTGTTTTGAAGAAACAGAATTACACCAAGGAGTATTTAATAATGTTTTAACTAAGCAATGTAATTTAAATGAAATTGTAGCTGAAAAATGTACTACAAAAGAGTTATTTTTGAAAGCTTGTGTTCATTCTGCTATATTAGGAACTTGTCAAGCAGGTTATACGTCTTTCCCTTATTTAGGAGAGGTGAGTGAAAAAATCTTTGAGAAAGAAGCTTTATTAGGAATTTCTGTAATAGGTTGGATGAATAATCCTAAGCTATTTAACCCAGAATGGCTAAGAGAAGGTGCTGCATTAGTAGTGAATACGAACAAAATAGTAGCTGATATGATAGGAATCAATCAAGCTGCTCGTACTACTTGTGTTAAACCTGGAGGTAATTCTAGTGTTATTGCTATGACTGTAGGTGGTATTTCTGCTGAAGAAGCTAGAAACTATTTTAGAGTGATGCAAATTAACAAAGAAAACACCGTAGCTAAGTGGTTAGCCGAAAATAGACCTTATATGATAGAGGAAAGTGTACATAGTGACAGTAAAACTGATTATGTTGTATATGTTCCTGTAGCGAATAATAAAGATGCCTTATTAAAGAAAGATGTACTGGGTGTAAAACATCTAGAATACATTAAATTAGTACAAGAAAACTGGGTAATGCCAGGAACTGTTCCTGAATTATGTGGATATAGAGGTATTAATCATAATGTATCCTGTACAGTAGTGTTAGGAGAAGGAGATAAGGAAAAATGTGCTGACTATATTTGGGATAATAAAGATGCTTTTACAGCTATTTCTTTCTTAAGTGACTTTGGTAGTAGAGAGTGGAATCAAGCCCCCCTAACAGAACTAGTTACATTAGAAGAAATTATTGCTAAATATGGTACAGGAGCTTTATTTGCTTCGGGACTTATTGTAGATGGGTTACATTATTTTAATGGTAATCTTTGGCAAGCTTGTAAATCTGTAAAGGACAAAACGGAACCTATTGCAGGAACAAGAGAACAAGTGTTATTGAAGAAATATTGGATTGATAGAGCTAAGAAATTTGCTAAGAACTATTTTAAGAATAACATAGATAATATGGTATATTGTTTAAAAGATGTGCATATTCTGCATAAATGGGAAACCATTGATAAACAATTTAAAGAAGTAGACCTTTCAAAGATTCTTACTAAGCCTGAATATAAAGATGTTAGCGATTATGCTTCCATTGCCTGCAGTGGAAATTCTTGTTCAATTCAGGATAGATTATAAACTAAACCCCCTTAATTGGGGGTTTTTAATTTTATGTTATGAAAAAAGCTAAATGGACTATAACGTGGTATAAAAATTACAAGTGGGTATGGATACCTGATGTAGTGAAACATGGATTATTGTGGAAAGATAAGTGGGGTAGCCCTAGATGCGAAAAACCCCCTACTTTCATATTTGAATGGCTATTTTTTGGAATATATTGCGTAAAAGGAACCGATGAATATTGGGAACAATGGTTATGGGTAAATGAGTATTGCAGTGGAGACGTTAAAATAGCTAAATTTACATGGGGATGGACAGATTTTGATACAAAAGAATCCACTTGGAAATCTGAGTGGGAATTAAAAAGTGATATATGATAAGTGCTAAACAAAAAGCTAAAGAATTATATGACTTCTTTTACAATATGTTTAAATATGGGAGGTATCCTCCTTCTATAGTAATAGAATATAGTAAAAGAGCTGCTTTAGAAGTAGTAAAGAATATATTAAGTGATATGGGGGCTGATAGAGGATTCCAATATTGGACTAAAGTAAAAGATGAAATAGAATTAATATGACATTAAGAAAATTACATGAATGCATTACAGAAATGCTAATAGAAAATCCTGAATTTGGTAATCTTCCTTGTATATACAGTATGGATGATGAAGGTAATAGTTATTATAAAGTACATAATGAACCCACTCCTGCTAAAGTAGAAGATATTCATGTGTATTCGATGGATATAGAAGGATATTGGGATGGTACAGAAGAGTCAAAAATTAAGAAAGAAGACATAAATTGTGTCGTTATTAACTAGGAAATTTGAGATAAATTTCTTAAATTTACATAAATAAATAACTATGGCAAAAAGCAAGAAATCAGAAATTAACGTTGACGAAAGACTAAAACAACTAGAAGAACTATTTGGAAAAGGTACTATTGTAGCGGCATCTTCTAAACAAATGGAAGAGGTCGCTGAATGGTGTAGTACAGGTAGTTTAACATTGGATTTAGCTACAGGTGGGTTGGGAATTCCTAAAGGAGGAAAAACCACTTGTATTTTAGGTAAGGAAAGTAGTAGTAAAACTACATTGGCTCTACATATTATAGCAGAAGACCAAAAGAAAGGTAATCGTTGTGCATTTTGTGATGTAGAAGGTACATTAGATTTAGAGTATGCTAAGAGTTTAGGGGTAAATCTTGACTTATTGGATTTAGTAGACCGAGAATCTTTGCTTAAAGCTAATGGTGTAAAAGACAGAGACATTGTATCAGGTGAAGAATGGATTGAAATTACTTGTAAATTATTAAAGAGTAATTTTTATGGTATTGTTGTAATGGATAGTGTTGCTGCTCTTATTCCTATGGCTGAAATTACATCAGGTATGGCAGGAGTACAAATAGGTAGGATTGCTGCTCTTATGGCTAAGGCTTATAGAGCAATTAATGCTGCTTTGAGTGTTTCTAAGTCAGCTTTCGTTTATTTAAATCAGTATAGAATGAATCCAGGAGGATATGGTAATCCATATATTGAACCTGCAGGTGAGGCTATGAAATACTTACAAGCTCTTAAAATAGAAATTACTAAGAGTATTGATAAGGATACTGATGGTGTTTATGGTATTTATGTGAAAGGTAAAATCACTAAATCTAAAGTGTGTATTCCTTGGAAAGAGTTTGAATATTATGTAGAGTTTGGAAAAGGAATTCAACGTTATAAGGAAGTGATGGAATTAGCTATTGAAAAGGGTATTATTGGTAAGACAGGTAATACGTATTCTTTTGAAGGTAGTAAATTAGGAGTAGGGCAAGGACAATTAGAAGCTTTCTTACTAGATAACACTGAGTTACTAAAAGAAATTGAAAATAAAGTGTTAGCTGCTATTAAAGAACCTATTGAAATTGTAGATATGTCTGATTTACAAGAAGCGGAATTAGCTACTACAGATTACTTACAAGAAGTATTATCACCTAAAACAAAAGAAGCTGATGACTATTAAATATAAAAAAGCATTTGATTTAGTCCCTACACCATTCTATGCTAGTGAAGGTGCTGCATGTATGGATTTAACTGCTATGTCTGAACCAGTATTTAATGAAAAAGGTAATTATTGGGAATATGATACAGGAATTGCATTTGAAATACCTATGGGTTTTGTGGGGCTATTATTCCCTCGTAGTAGTAATACAAAAATGGATTTAATCCTAGGCAATTCTGTAGGGATAATTGATTCAGATTTTAGAGATACAGTAAAATTTAGATATAAAGAAATATCTAAGTTACCACCTATTTATCAATTTGGAGACAGAATCGGTCAAATTATGTTTATCCCATTCCCTCATGTGGATTTAATATTAGTTGACGAGCTTTCTTCTACAGAAAGAGGTACTGGCGGATTCGGCAGTACTGGAACTTAAGAAAGAAATAAATCTTTCTTTTAATTTATAATATGAGTTTAGAAAATTATTTATCCACGCTTAACAATGACCATTTAGATGAATTCATCTCTATGAATATAGATTTTAGTAGCAATGACGCTACTACTCTATCAGCTATAATGGAAAAACAAAGGAGGAATTTAGATGAAGAAGAAATCTAGCATTATCCTTGAAGTAGGGGAAGATGAAATTAATCTCTATAAGAAACAGTATATTAATGCTGCAGATATAAGAGATGAATTAGAAAAACTATACGAAGAAAAACCTGACGGACGCAAAAAAGTCGCCCTCCAAGAATGGAAGAATAAAATCAACTTTCTTGTAGACTTATATAATGCAAAAGCTGGGTTTAAAGCGTATAATAAGGAGAAATAGTATGGGAAAGATACGAGAAGTGTTTAAAGAAGAGATAGTAGCTAATAAATACCAATATCGTACTGATTTCTTTGAATTAGACTACAGCAAGCATGCTTTAGAAAGAATAAAAGAAAGAATGAATGGTAGTTTATTAGTCTATCCACGTTCTATTAGAATTACAGAACAGAATATTGTGAAAGGATTGTTAAGTGAAGATGGTAGATATTTGTTCAAGGTGATAATAAAACTAGAATTTAAACGAGATTTAGACATATATCTTGTAATTATACCAGCTATACCATTATGTAAAACAGTATATTTTAAAAAGAAATCGTATGGATATAACAAGACTAACTAAAATAAAAGAGTTTCAAAGAGAATACGAAAATCTTTTCCAAGAGAAATTAGTTGTAGATTTTGAGCTTATGTCCCATAATAGACCTATAAACCAGGAGGAAACATTACGAGCTAAATTAGCGGAGTTTTGTCAGAAATACAACCTCACTGTAGATGATATTATGGACAGAACTAAAAGAATCAGTAAATTAAAATCTAACGAGAGAAAAGTGCTAGTAGACTACTCTACATATGTATTTAGACACAATTTTAGTTTAGAACTAGCTAGTAATATCTTACAACGAGACCGAACAACAATGTACTATTATGCTTACAAAAAGAAAAAGCTCAGGGGTGAGGTTACAAGCTAAAAAAGAATTCACAAGAGAGTTACACGAATGGTTCCAAAGTTTATGGGATAGGATAGAACCTAAAAATAGAAGGTGTCTTATATGCGACACACCCCTTGTAGGGGAAAATAAAACCATCTATTGGGACCATTTAATAGAAAAAGCTCATCGTAAAGATATAGCTTTTAAAACTTGGAATATTCTTCTTGTGTGTGGGGATTGTCACTCGAATAGACATAATGGTATAATACCAGATAAATATCAAGAGTGGATAGATTTCGCAAGGGAAATGGATAAAAGAAGTAACATAAAACAGGGGGACAGCTTATCTGAACAAATATAATATGAATTTTGGAGAAGCTATACAAGCGTTAAAAGAAGGTAAAAAAGTATCTAGAAGTGGTTGGAATGGTAAAAATATGTTTCTTGTGCAAGCAGGCGGATATTCAGTACCACTAGATAAACTAAGAGATGGTACACATTTTACTAAAGAATTCTTAGAATCTGAGGGCTGTACAGAGTTTAAAATTGTCCCTCACATTGATATGTGGGCAGCAGATAAAACTTATGTTACAGGATGGTTAGCAAGTCAAACAGATATGCAAGCCAATGATTGGGGAGTTTTATAAATTAAAAAGGAGGGGAACTAACCCCTCCTTTTCATTTACTCGTTAATCAAATTAGTCTCAGAACTTCCAATTGTTTGTACAATCCCTTTGTCGACTCCTTCTTTTAGCTTATTTTCTAGAATAATATTAGCTTGTTGCATTAAAAGCACACGCTGTGACGCAGCAGAATTTAAGAATTCTTGTGTAGCTGCAAGGATAAGATTGTATTCTAATCCTGTAAGTTCAAATTTTGCATCAGGTTCCCACTGATATTTCTGTTCATTTGCCATTGTAATATATTTTTACAAATATACGCTAGTTTAGTGTAATTTCAAAATTTATTGTTCCTGCATTTCTAATTGACTTAGAAAGGTCAAGCTTTATATTAAGCAAATTATGAAAATCAAGTAGTTGGGATAGCACTATTTGAGAATACTTAGGAGCTGAACACACGATTCTAAAACTATATGTAGAGGGGTTTCTAGTTATTTCTGTTGTAGCGAGTTCGTCACAACTATCTAATATACCACTCAAATAGTTAATGTATGTTTTCTCGTTCTCTAATAGAACATCTGCTGCTGTACCTTTTAAAATAATCGTGCACATTAGGATAGGCTAAGACGATAAATTGTTTTTGCAGCTAGTCCACTAAGGTCTGCCGACATATTATCAATGTCTAAATAAGAGTTTTTCTTTGCATAGTCACTTAATTCCTTAGCGAAATCAAGAATTTCTCTGCATAATACACTGGATGCTGTAGGAGAATATACTGGAAGAGGGTCTAATTTACATTGTCCCATTCTTTTTCCTCCCATATACCCCATTAATTTTTCGGGAATATCATCTTTAAAATCAGCTAATCCTTCATATAAACTACCTAAAGCTCCATGTTCTTCAAAGCTTTTTGTATCTAAATGTAAAGAATGTGCTGTATTATGAAAAGAGAATAATTTTCCCTTTACGATTTCTGGGGTAAGTCCAGATTTCATTCCGCCGAATAAATCTGCCATAGGTTATTTTTTATGCCTTTACGATAGCAAGAGTTGCATTATCGCAAATAGGACCTGTTAATGTTACAGATGTATTATCTGTAGAAAATGTTCCCACTGCAGTGTAAGGTAATAAAGCAGTTACAATTTCAGCAGGAGTTAAATCTAAGTCACTTACCACACTTAATAGTAAATCTGTACCACCACAAGTTACTGTAATAGTTGTTGTAGTAGTAAAAGTACCTGTAGGAGTAGCACTAACACTAAAAATTTTATTGCAACACAAATAACCTTTAACTTCTTGAAAGTTACCTGAAGGTTTTTTAGTACGTAACACTACACTAGAAGATACAATTCTGTTTTGAGAGTCGTAGCGAGCATAGGCTTTAAGATTCTTGTTCTGAGTCATTTTTATTTTATTTTAATTTGATTAAGGTATAACTTTAACGTTTGCTGGAGCAGTGTCAGGGTTAGTAACATTTACTTTAATACTTCCTGTAAGGATAGCGTCCAGTTTTTTAAGGATTTCGTACAGAAGTTTTCCTTCTACTGATAAACCTATTGGTTGTGCTGGTATTGACATAATTTTATATTTTAGATATGATTGTTTCTACTCTTGCGGCTTGTACAGAACACCAAGCAATTTCAGTTTCTGCTAAATGTCTATCACACTCCTCAAAACCTATACATAATATCCCTGTCCAATGTTCTCCATGTTTAATGTTCATCACTTTAAACGATAGCATGGTATTCATACCATAAGAAACATTTATCCTACTGAGTCTATCTATGAGTTCTGATTCATTACTCACTGAATAACCACTAGGAGCTAACTTTAATAGATTTATCTTTCTCTTAAAAGTTACAACAGGAACATTTTGCATTTGATGGATAATTTCATCCACTCCTTCTGCATTAACTTCTGCTACTATAGAGAGTTTTTTAATACTATAGTTATCTAAAGTTTTTTCACCATTTTGGGCTGCTAAATAAAACACTCGGTGAGCTTGTGTTTCTTTTTGTATAACCCCCAATACTTCTCCTATTTTGTCGTAATAATCTTCATCAGATAGGTCAGATTTTTCATTTAATACCTTAAGTGCTTCTTTTTTTTGTTTTCTTTTTTCAAAGAAACTTTCAATTGGTTTTGCTAGTAAGACGGCTGCTGCGGCTATTATAGCTGATTGTACATCTGAATTCATTTCAACAGTGGTGGGATTAAACAATAATATACCCTTCCACCATTAGGCAGAAAAGGGTATATTATATAGTTAATAATTTAATCCTAAAGCTCTTCGTCTTCTTCATCTTCTTCAAAAGTAATACCTACGGTAAAATCTTTTAAGAAGGTAAAAGTTTCCAAACCTTGGGGGTTTACCACATTAAGTGGTTTAAAGTCAACTTCTTTATTCTCTAATTCTTGAATTTGCTTAGTAAGCGTTTTCAAACCTTCTTTAGAGAACTTATAACCACCTTTGTCGTCTAAAAGTAGAATACCTTTTTCATCTGTTGATGCGTTGTCCAAACGGAGTTCGTCAGCAGCAGCTTGAAAGGCTTCCAAAGTTAGTTTAATTTTTTCAAAAATCTTTACAATTTTCTTTTGTACTTTAGTCTCTTGACTACCAATTACATCCTGTAGCTTTTTAGCTAACGCATTAAAATCTTTGTACGTACTCATAAAATATTTATTTATTAGGCAAATATAGATTAACTATTTTAATTTACCAAATTTATTTTAAATCTTCTGTGTTTTTTACAGTGGTTTTTGCTGTTATTCCTGCTGCAGCAGAGGCAATTACAATATAACTAGCTATTTTAATCACTATAGCTGGTACAACAATGTTTGGTACAGACGCTGCAGCTAATATAGCTGATGCACTTCCTCCTGTAGCTATACAGAAATTTTTAATTTTGTTAAAGAAAGCAGGAGATTCTGCATTCCATCTTTTTGATAATTCTTGGAACATATTATTAGAATTTGATTTTCCAATAGCTATTTACACCGAAAGAAAGTCCGTATGTAAATGACTGTTGGGCTTTTATACCAAATATTTGGTCTTTTTTATTCTTATAAAGGAATCCCATTTCCACAGAATTAATTAAACTCGACTGATTACCATTGATTCCACCCCCAAAATACACCTGATTTTTAGGTTTATAAGGTTCTTTTATAGTGATAGTATTAGTAACAATTGGTATTTTTATATTATATGATATATTATTACCCATTATTTTATTTGCTACAATAGTATCTATTACAGTTGCATCCCCATAAACACCTAACTTAAAAGGAGTTTTATATACATTCCTAGAAAAATATTTATCCCCTAAAGCATCATATTGAGCTAAAAGTCCTTCATAACTTGTATCAGCTATATATTGAATACTATCTCTCCATTTAATTTCAGGTTTAGAATAAACTAAAATAGGTTTACCTGGAACAGTGTCATGTATATATAATGTATCTATACGTACTACCGTATCAATTTTAGGTTTAGCTACTTCTGGAGTTTTACCACATCTTTGGAGCATTACCACTCCAAATAATACCACTATTATCAAATAGGGTAGATTCTTTAATACATTCATAAAATTATAAATATGTTACACCTAATTGTTGAGCTGCTGCTTTTTTCACTAAAGAAGGAATATCATCTGTCGGAGTTACTTCTAAAGTAAATTGTTCAGAGTAAATTGAACCATATAACATATGCATAGGAGTAGGAATACCATCAATAGATGTATCTACTACATTTAATAAAGAAATATTTCCACTTACTTTACCATCAAATACTGTGCTATTTACATCTATAGATAGAGTATTAGCTACTTTGTTCACTACTTTGAAATCTGCAATTTTAAAATTCATTTTTTATTTTTTAAAGTTTTAATAATAAAGTACAAATATAATAAACAATATACAATAATTGGTATATATACTAGAAACTTTAACATTTTTTATTTAAATTTTAACGAACCTGTAACACTTCACCATAATTATCCACTTGAATTGACTTCCAAACATGTCCCCCATCGAATGATACACATATCCATTTACCTTGTCCATTAAATGGAGTGGTAGTAGATACTGATGTATACACTTTATCTTGTACATTTACTACACCATATATAAAATGGTATGCACCACCTGAAACACGGTTTGCAAAAGCTTCTTCTGCTGTAGTGTAAAGACTTAATGTACCCATTGCTGTATATTTAGCATCTGAGTTTGTTGGTTGTGTTGGAACCACAATAATTTTGTTCACTGGACTAGGTAGAGGCTCACAAGCTGCAAAGCTTAAAGCTAAAATTAATAAGACTTTTTTCATTTTTATTTAGTTAAATATTTAATAAAAGACCAAGGTTTTCTAGTAGATAGGTAATTTTCATCTTTTTCATTTTGGTAAGCTTCTCTTTCAAAAGAAAGGTTTTCATAAGCGTATGCTCCGTATTTAAAAAATTTAATTACATATTCTACCACATACCATATATAAAATGGTAGTACTAATAATTCAGCTTGTTGTTTTATATGAATTGTTTCATGTCTAATTGTATTATCAAGTACAATTTTAGGCATTCTATCAAAGTAGGATTTTCTTAAGAAGATGTATGGATATAATGTTAGACCTACTGTCCTAGCACCAAATAACTTCCATTCTCCTATTTTAATTATTGCTTTCATTAACAAGTTGTATAAGAAGTTACTACACCACTACTATTAATTGTTGCTGCATATTTACTTGTGTATGTAGGACCAAGGCTAACACTCCAAATCAAACCACCCCCATTAAATGGTGTAGTTAATGCGGTATTAGTATAAAAGGTAGTTACACTTGTTACCATTCCTGATATACTACTATATAAGGTAGGTCCACCAGTACCAGCAGCACAAGCAGCAGATGTACTAGCATAACTTATACCTCCATTTTTCAACCAAGTAGTATAAGTTATACAAGCTGTTGTTCCTGCTACAGTATTGGTAAAAGATGTTCCCATTTGAACAGCTTTATCACCTGCTAAATCATAAAACCAATCATTAGTATTATTTAATCCAAATGGAAAAAACCCATTAGATGTAGCATCAAAATAATATAATTTAGCTCCTGCTGTAATACTACTAGAAGGACTATATATTGTTATAGTAGTTCCTGCGTGGGCACAAGCAAGAGCTGAACTTGTATAACCTGTAAAAGTAGTGTGATATAAAGATACATAAATAGTATAACTATAATAAGGACAGAAATCACGTTTTAGTAATAAATCATTAGTAGCTCTAGAAGCATAAGTACTCCATGCTGTATTAATAGCTACATAGTTAGGTATTGTAGCTAGGCTTTTATAAATACACTGGTCATTTACAGATATACCTGTACCTCCTGCTGCAAAATAACCATTTGTTATTGCATCTTGTAAGTCTCTCCAAGACACTGCTTGATTTTGTGCTAGTCCTGCCCAACTCATATATTCAATAATTTTTCAAGTTCTAAAACTTTATTTTCTAATCTTCTTACTTTATCTACTAATATCTCAGTGTAATTAACACTGTAAGAACCTTCCACACCACTTACTTGATTTGGATATACACTAAGCATCTCCTGTGCAATATATCCTATATGTAGTAGATTATCTCTCTTATCCTTCCAATTAAAATATACTACATCTCCATCTCTAGATAAAACATTTTTTAATATAGCATCAGAAGAGTTGTAGAAGCCTGTTGCATATACATTACCTCCAACCCCCACACCCCCACTTACAACTAATGCACCTGTTGTTGTGCTTGTTGAAGCGGTGGTGGCTAATATTGATACTACTCCTGCTTGAGTAATTGTAAACCTATTAGCCCCACTATTTCCATTTGCCCTAAAAATATCGCCTGTTCCATCTTGTTGAATAGTTTCTCCTGTATTTGTACCACTTTCATTATAAATAAATAGTTTATCGGTTTGTGGTGCAATACCAATAGACATTGAAGTGGCTTGAACACTACTACTAAATGTAGCTGCTCCTGCACTTGTAAAAGTTATAGTTTGAGTTGCACCAAAAGATGTATTACCACCTAAAGGCTGTATAAATAAATTTCTTATTTCACTTGCACTATTTCTTGTTGATTGAATCCATCCCCATTCGTGGTTTGCATCAAAACCTATACTTACTCCTGTTGTTACGCCCGAACTTGGTGGATTGATAACAGAGGATGTTGAAAATGTTTTAGCAGTTACACTACTACTAAATGTAGCTGCTCCTGTTCCTAATGTAATTGTAAAAGGATTTGTTGATGCAGTTGCATCTGAAATTCTAAAATTAGGGTCGGCGGCAATAGCCCAACTTTGAGCAGTAGTATTTGTTTTATTAAGAATTATAGACGACCCAGTACCTTTATTTAGAATTAGATTATCTCCACCTCCATTATTTTGAATTGTGAATGTATTACCGCTAGAACTAAAACTCGCACTTGTTCCTGTTAATCCCCCTGTCAAAGTTCCGCCAGTTAAAGGCAAATAAGCAGTAGAAGTATAAGCGTTAGAACCAAGTCCAAGAAAAGATTGAAGCCCTGCAACTGCTACTACGCCCAATGAACCGCCTGATTGTTGGGCAACAATATTAACAGGAGTAACAGCAGTACCAAAATTTGCAGTAGAACCTCCAAATGTTGTTGCAATTGCAGCAGTTCCACTTGTATTTTGATTTAATGTAGGATATAAAGCAGTATTAGTTGGTAATGATGTCAATGAATTTCCTGCTCCAATAAAAGTAGTTGCATTTAAAGAGCCATTAACTAAGTTTACAAATACAGTTGCATTATAGCCAACTGAATTTGTACTATTCAATAATACTGGATAACTTGAACCACCTGTAACATTGTTAAAGGTTACATTCGCAGCCGTTCCAGTTGTATTCTGATTCCAAGTTGGAATAGTACCACTCAATAAACTATAAGGAATACTCCCACTAGAGAGAGTACCTACTGTTGTTATGGAGGATGAACCTGCTAAAGGTGATGCTCCAATAGATGCAGGTGTTATGGTGGCTGTAGATACAGCAGTAAGTCTACCCTTAGCATCGTATGTTATTACGGGTACTACAGAAGAACTTCCTGTAGGTCCACCTGCTGTTATAATGGAAGCTAGTGTAGTTGTAATAGCAGTTGTTCCACTACCTGAAACATCACCTGAAAGAGTAATAGTCTGATTGGCAGTAAGATAAGTATTAGTATCTAAAGCAAACGTACCTGCAGCCGTCATTTTAACGAATGAGGCTGACGTATAAGATAGGGCTGATAAAGAAGTAAGGTTTGTATTTAAAGGTTGCCCACCTAAACCAGCGAGCGTATAAGTAGGAATGTTTAATGTTTGACCTACTAATGTAGCACTACCACTACTTCCTATTACTGTAAGAGTAGTTATTCTAGCAGAATAAGCAGCATCCCAATTAGACTGACTTGCTGTAGTAGGAATAGAATATCCTGTTGTAAGAGTAAGAGCTAATGTACCTGACGTAGTTATTGGACTACCTGAAATAGTTAATCCAGTGGGTACAGTCATAGAAACACTAGTGACAGTACCTAAATTACTTGTATAACTATTTGGATTTGATGCTAAGTAATAAGTATTTGTATCATAAGAAAAAACTCCACTACCATTTTGTCTTAAAAATCCATTAGCATTTGCTAAAGAGCCTATAGTAGTTAAATTTGTATATGCTACTTGTTTTGCATTCCATGTGGCAGCAGAAGCTATTCTAGCATCAGCAAGAGTACCTGTCCAACCAAGTGTGATAGATACTGCTTGTAATAAAGAAGTTGCAGGAGTCCCACCCAATATAATAGTTACGTTGGTATCATCCACTTTAGTTAAAGCAGCAGGGGTTAATAGTGGTTGATACGCTGTAGTATCTACAGAAAGTGTTCCATCACTTCCTGAAGTCTTTACAAAACCATTTGTTATGAGATTTTCTATTTTAGGACTATCTATTTTCATTGTGTATTATTAATTTAAACTTTATATTATAAAAAAGTTTAATGGCTCAACGTATTTCTGCAAAGTTAAATGATGCTCTAGTTGCACTATTACCTCCTATTCCTGATACAAGTAAACTAAGTGTACCTAAAGCTGTTACAGCACCTGCTCTATTAAGAGCAATTGGATTATGTAGTGAAATAGTAGGACTTGATACTCCTGCTGCTCCTGCTCCTGAACCTGTTACATATCCTGAAGCTATTACCTGACCTGTTGTTAAATTACCAAATGTTCCACCTGTACCATATTGTGTAGAAGAGTTAGCAGCATTTACACTAGCAAATGTAGGAGCTACTGTATAAACAGCACCTGTACATAATTCCCAGAATATAGGAGATGTTCCTGTAACAGCTATTGCTAGATTTCCAAGAATAATTTGAGACCTATTAGGAATTCCATTAAATGTTGTTAATGGTCTAAGAGCTAATAAAGATGTTCTAGCTCCATTACCTGCAGTTACAGTTCCTTCAGGGGTAGCAAAGTTATACCCAAAGTTTTGTAAACTACCACCTTCAGACTGTACTGTAGCACATTTAAAATAACATGTTTTAGTAGCTATAGTAGCAGTAGTAGTCAAGGTAACACTGATAGGAAGTGTAGCTTGTTGCATATAAGGTACAGCAAGTACGTTAGCATTAAATATTTGATGAAAATAATATACTACTCCATTTATATCAAATCCAAATCTTACTCTACCCATTCCAAGGAATTGTAAATCCATTATAAGAATAAATGCTTTTGTAACATCAAAAGTGATTCCTGAGTTACCTGTACCATCCATTTTATCTAAATTCCAAGCAGATTGAGATATAACTGTTTCTACTACAGCTCCTGAAGTATTACTTCTTTGTACTACTTGCATAGTAGTTCCACTTTGTCTTAAAAATATACCATTCAAACTATCACCATATCCATAATCAACTACAGCTCCTGCAACACCTGTACCTACTACACCTGTTAAAGCTATAAATTGACTATTGTGAGTAACTATATTATTTCTAGTTAAGAATGTATGGTCTTCTGATTCTACTCTTATACAAGTTGCTTGGTAATCCCCAAGCTCTTTAATAGAATGAATATATCTATCAAAAGAAATTCTAGTTCTAGGCTTCCAATAGAATGATTTTCTCTCTAGTTTAAATGGACAAATAGGCATTATTACTCTTACTCTATAACTGTCAGAACATTTAACCTTATCCCCATCTTCATTCTTATAACTAGCTTCTTTTATTTTTATTTTTGCTTGCCCACCTAATGAACGAACTAAAAATGCAACATCTTCCGCTAATTGTTTACTGGCTGAGTTGTATTCAGTAGTGCCATCTACTTTATCTACAGTACCATCTGTATCCATCAGTCCCTGTAAAATTGCTAATCTAATCTCTTTTGAGTTATATAAATATTCGTTAGGAACAAATTTAGTTAAAAAATTAGTATTATCTAATTTTAAAGTTCTAATACTTTCTGCTAAACCTAATAACCCATATTGATACTTAGCCTCGTACTTACTAATATCACACTTTAAATAAGAAAGTATCTCTAAATCTGCTGTAGTAAATTGAACAAAACTAGATTTTTTATCTATACTGCCATCTCCTAAAATAGCACCTAATGTATAAGCATCTATAGGAACAGGTTTTTCAGTTATTTCAAGTACTGGTGATGCAGGTATTCTCCATCTGTTATAAGATGATGATACTTCCCCATGTTCGTCTAACATTTGATTAGTAGTTAATACTCTTTCTTGACCTGCTTTACCTTCCCATCTTACAATGGTTTTCCAAAGATGTTCTCCATCACAATCTACATGAGTACCATCATCAAAAGTGATTCTATAGATTTTTCTTTCTCCTTGTGGAAAAACACCTATAACTTTAGTTTCTTTACCTAGTCCATCAAAGATAGTATCTCCAAGTTTTATATCTTCAATGTTAACCCACCCATTAACAGTTAAAACAGGTTCTCCATGTTTTAATGCTTTACCTGGTTGATATGAACTATATTGATAGGATTGATAAAATACACTTCCTGTACCAGCAGTAGCTGTCAATGCAACCATTCTTGTAGAAGTGCTATAAGTTGGAGCAGCAGTTCCTGTACCTATAAATCCTCCTTCCATCTCTATAGGATTGGTATCATATTGAGATTGAACAGCAAATAAAGTTTCAGGATTAGATGTTCTTAATCTTGAGAACGCATCTAAAGAACCTGTATCTGAATAACTAACTTGTGTGAAATATGACATAATAGTTTATTTTTATACAATCCAATATCCTGCACCATCTGAATATACATCTAGTGTTGAATAAGGAGGAATTGTTTGTGTGATTTGATTATTAATAGTTTGTGAACTAGTTGTTGTTAAGAAAATGTTTCCTGCTGTAGTGTTGTTAATTAAGAACTCTCTACCTGTATTACCTACAGCTGTAGGAAGTGTTACTATAATACCTACTGTTGTCACCTTAACAATTCTATCTGTAGTCAATACAGAGTAGTTTGAAGTTACTACAGATACCGCTTGTGGTTGTGGACCACCTACAGAAGCTATTACAGTTCCTGTATGTGCACTAGAAAATGTTACTGTAAAATCATTTAGCGTATTATTAACAATACTCATTGGGATTATTACAGCACCTGTACTATCCACTACTTGTACTACAGGATATGCTCCCCAATTATGCACTACAGTTACTGTAGTTCCTGAGAATCCTGTTTGTGAGTAAGAGTTATTAATACTAAGTCCACTAGGAGTAGTAAAATTACCTTGACCATTAAAGAATAGGGTGGCATTATTAGGTAGAATAGGTACAAATCCATGTCTAGTTGTAGTAACGTTATTAGTTACGTTATTAGATAAGGATATATCTGCTTCTACCACTGCACTCCAAGAAAGAGCACTTGCACCACCATGAAGTACTGTATTTGCTCCGCCAATTCCAAGTCTAGTTGCTGCTCCTGCTACTCCACCATAAATCATATCTCCTGCTGTAGTCATAGGAGAAAGACCATCAAATGTATATGTAGGAATATTAAAGACTCCTGTGGTGTTATTATATGTAGCAGCCCCTGAATTACCTGTAGTAGTTAAAGATATTGCTGCCCTAGCTCTACTATCAAGATAATAAAGATTTGTTACCTCAGATATATTTGCTGTAGTAAGAGATACTGCTCCTGTAAATCCATTTACACTTGATACTGCATCTGTATTATCTACTTTATCCCAAGTAGTACCATTAAAAATAATCCAGTCACCTAATTTCCAATCACTGATACCATCTATATTAGTAGACCCAGTAACAGATACTACATAATAGTATCCTTTAGTTCCTACAGAAGAAGTAATAGTTGGAGTATTAGTACTTGCATTCCATACACCTTGATAGGTTACACCTCCTGCAAGAGCTGATATTTGATTTTGTACTCTTCCAAATGCTACCAGTATACTATCTGTAGCTAAAATTGTACCACCTGAAGAAAGATTAAGTCCTGTAAGAACTTTACCTGTAACAGCAGAGTTAAGTAATGTTACACTACCTGATACTGCTGCACTACCATCAAAAGCACCTGTTGTAAATGTAGCTTCTCCTGTACCTGAAATTGTTCTTCCTGTAGTAAGAGTAGCTGCACTTCCATCTATAGATGTAATACCTGTTAAGGATTGTGCCAAACTAGCTCTACCAAGTGGAATAAGAGTAGTTCCTATGTAGAAAGAGGAGTTAACTAACATTGTATTAGTTACCTTACCTGCTCCAATTGTAGTTGCTATACTTGTAGTACCTGAACCTGTTACATCTCCTGAAAGAGTAATTGTTTGGTTACCTGTAAGATAAGTATTTGTATCAAGAGTAAATGTTCCTGATGCAGACATCTTAACAAAAGCTAAGGATGCATAGGATAGTCCTGATAAAGAAGTTAAGTTGTTATTTAATGGTTGACCTGATAAACCACTTAAGGTATATGTTGGTATATTAAGTATTCCTGTAGTATTACTATAGCTACTTGCTCCATTATTACCTGTAACTGTTAGGGATATAGAAGCTCTTGCTCTTGCGTCTGTATAATAAAGATTTGTATTCTCTGTTACCTGACTTGTATTATAATCTCCACTAACTGCTACTACAGTTCCTGTCCTACCAAATACACTTGAGACACCTGTTGTTAATGCAGTGATATTACCATTCAATTTTTGTATGGCACTTAATATACTATCTGTAGCTGAGATAGTTCCTGCCCCTGATATATATCCTGTAAGAGTAGAATTTATTGCTCTACTATTTGTAAAATATAAATTAGTACCCTCAGCTAAATCTGTAGTAGTCTTTAGTGCTAATCTAGTATCAAAAGAACTATTAAAATTAGCTGCAAGAAAGTATCCTGCTAGTGCATGATTACCCCAAGAATATGCTGTGTTCCAATTAGCTGAATTATCTATTATAGATGTTCCCCATCCTGTTCCTGTTGATACAGCAATACCTGCTGCAGGATAAGTCATAGTAACAAGAGCATTCCAAGCTGCTATTTCTGTAGTAGTTGGTATACCATATCCTGCTGTAAGACTAAATACACCTGTGAGATTATTATAAGTGATAGCTGTAATAGAACTACTTATAGTTAATCTAGCAAGTGCATCTGTATATTGCGTAATAGTGGAAGCTATTGTAAAATTGGGATAGGTTCCTGTTATAGATATACCTGCACCTGCCGATATTGTTACAGAAGAAGCTGAAGCTGATATAACTCCTGTAGTGGGATTATACAAAATTCCTGCTCCTGCAGAAATAGCTGCCCTAGAACGAGCATCTGTATAATACAGATTTATATTTTCTGTTACAGCTAATGTATCAAGATTTTGGAAAGATTTATCTCCTCTCCAATATTGATTAATATTACCTACTACAATAGCCCCTTCTTTATTATTAAATACATTAAAATCTGTAGCAGATAAATAACCACTTATAGTGGTTGTTGCTTTAGGAATGCTAATAGATGGTGTTAATCCTCCTGAAGAAACTAATGGACCACTAGCACCTACAGAAGTAACATAGTTTAATGCAGGAATATCTAAAGGAACTAAACTTCTAAATAAAGGGATTCCTGTAGCACCATCTGGGGATGCATATATCTTATTACCTACCTGTGGTATAGCTGTAAAGCTCAAAACAGGAGTGGTAGTAGATGTGGAAACAGATGTATTAAATAAAGGAGAGAAATTGTTTGCAGAGAAATTTGTTAAACTACCTGTAACAAACACTCTATCAGCACTTAAGTCGTAAGTTGTGCCATTTATAGTGATAGTACGAGATAAAGGTACACCACCAAGCCCAGAAAGTGTATATGTGGGAACATTTAATACGTCAGCTATAAGAGAAGAACTACCACTATTTCCTAAAGTAGTAAGTGATAAAGGTTTCTGATATACAGGAGTGATGTTTATCCATTTATGTAAAGTACCATCATATGATAATAATTGACCATTTAATGGGTTTACAAGATGCACATCGTACAGAGATGCTAGAGTGGCAGTAAAATTAATCCCTACTAACTCGTCTATTTTTTGTAATATAGATTGTAACCTTTCATTAGTATTTACCCCTAAGTTTGGTAAAATAGCACCTGTATACACCACACACTTACTATCAGGTGATGTAGGACATGGGTTATTAATAGGGATAACTGAACATGATGGGTTGGACATAATGCAAATATAAGTTTAGATAGGCTACTAAAAAAGTAACACATCTGATTGTTAAATGTAATATAGCAATTATTACCTCTGTGCTGTCTGTTGTGGTAATTCTATACCATAATCTTTAGCTGTCTCTGGGTCAATAATTGTAGTGAATTTCATTAAAGCAGAGGAAGGGAATAATCTCCAGAGCATTTTAATTGGGTGGGCAGAATCTCTTACTTCTTCAGGAGTTCTATATGGATTAGAAACATCATATCCAAACAGTTCTTTTGTAGAATGTGTAACAAATTTTTCCATATCTGAAAGCATACCCAGAGCAGGGAACATACCCCCTGAGAGCATATTCTGTATTTCTACAGGATTGTAGAAGAAAGAAAGCTCTTGTACAAATTGGTCAACTATTCTTTTAGTTATTCTTAAGGCAGCTTTACTTCTATCATCATCATCGGGTGGTTGTACAAATCCAAGGGCTAAAGTAGCTGAGAACAGTGAAGCTAAAATAGCTAATTCCCTCATCTGATTTGATAAATTTTGAATTATCATATCATTGAAAGCAGATTTATCCATTTTAAAATCTTCCCCTGTATTTAGTTTATACTTTGCAGCATATTCTACATACATATCATCTAAAGTTCTAATACCCTCATCTGTACCCTTTAGAATAGAGTTAATATTTTGTATTTTAGCTATAATACCACCAGGAATTGACATTAATACTTTCACCCTACCTACATCATAAGCGTTAGCATTAAATGGGTCATTTACTTTAGCTAACTCTCCAAAACGTGTATACCATAATTTAGGGACCCAGTTTTTAAACACCATCATAGAAGAAGAAAAAATATCCAATTTAGCTTGATTTACAGAAGTTTCTGATACATTACCTGTAATACGCTTATAAAGAGATTTAGACTTCATAGAAAGTTTCTGTATTTGCTCTTTATCAGTAAACTCTTCTCCATCTATTAATAATTTACCATCTTTATATTCTGCTGTAGCAGCTATGGATTTATTCTCTTTTAGGTCGTTTATTTCATCTTCTATCTTTTTATTGATAGCATCTCTTCCTTCTTTACCTAAAGAAATATCATATCTATTATCTTTATATTTACTATTAACATACGCAGTAATTTGTTCAATTTTACCATTAACTATCATAGTATTTTTAAGTAAACTGTCAAAAATAGCTGATTGAATTAACATTTCTGGTTTTTGCATAAACACACCTAGTACGTTATTAAACGTAAATCTTCCTAGAGCATTTGTATGTGCCTCTAAAAATAAGTGGTAATTATGGTTTTCTGTAAAAGGGTTGAATAATTTAGATAGGGCTATGAATACATCTCCTTCTTTTTCTGTAAACTGAGCCATTCTAGACAGCTTAGTTTGGGATTTCATGAATTCCAACACAGTAAAATAACCATCTTTTTGTGCCATAGCTTGTATGTTAGCACCAAACCAGTTTACAACTCCTGAAACAGGACTTAATCCAAGTGTTTTTAATTGGAACCCCCTATTAATAGCATCAATAGTTTGTATCATTGATGTAGCAGTGGTAGTTTCTATAAACTCTGTACCAAAATTTTTATTCATAAATCTCTTCATACTGTTTATAGCAGCATTAGTACCAAGATTTACGTCCTGAGATAGTGGATAACGGTTATTATATATTAGATATTGTACAAAATCAGAAAGAGTTTTAGCATTTTCTGTATTACCTTCTGCTGTCATAGCCTTCTTCTCTCCTGTATTTTCATCCTCTACTAATACAGCATTATTCCATCTATCAGTTTCTATGTGGGATTTAAGTTGCTCTACCTGTAATAAAAGTTCTATCTGCTCGTCTATTTGAGACATAGCTTGATATTTAAACATAGCTTGAGCATACAATATTACAGCTTGTCCTGTTTGACCACTCACTTTAGAATAATCAAAATTTACATTTCCTTCAGAATCAAAACTTTTGGCTATATTATTTGTAAAAGGTTTAGCTAAATTACTAACTCTTTTACCTGTAATTTCTGAATATTGGTATTTAGCCTTTTCACTAGCATTTAAACTATCAATAAATTGACCTGGAATACTAAATACATCCCAACCATTTGTACCCATTTTTTCCATTAAGGATTTTTCCATAAATGGTAAAAACTTCCTTTTCTCCTTATATTCTATATATCCACTTTTTTCTGCAATATCATTTAATTCTAACACTTTATTATAGAAAGCTAATAAAGGAGCATTTTCAGGTCTATTTAACTCTTTGTATTCTTCTGAATACCATTTTTCTTCTTTTAAATGTTTTAAAAGAACTTCATTTATGTATACAGGTTTTAATGGATTATATTTATTTTCTAATTCTTCAATTTCCTGTTTCTTATTAATTTCTTCATACTCTCCTGGAAATAAACGGGTTCTATTTTTTATTTTATCTATTTTTTCTTGTTTTATTTTATTAACTTCTTCTGTATACGCATTTAAATCTCTAATATTTTCTCTAACAAACTTTTCCTTATCTTCAGCTTCAGCAAAAGCTTTTTTAAATTCTGGGGAAAGTTTACTTACAAGGGTGTTTTTTTCTGTACGGATTTTCTCATAGGATAGACCTTTATCATTTATTTCTTTAATGATATTCATTAACTCTGTATTAAAAGCAGTAGATTTTTCTACAGCTTCATACTGAGCTTTATTATATAAAGTAACAATTAATTGAGCAGCTCTGTTGGAATATTCATCAAACGATTTAAATAATTTATAAGCACCTCTAATTACTTTCTCAGGTAAGAGAAGTCCGAAAATATTATTAGCTTGACCAATACTATCTACGTATTGTTGTTTAGCTCTATTTAGTCTAAACTGATACTTATTAATATTATCTTGAGATTCAAGTATTTTCTTATATAAAGCATCATTTTTATCTAATACATCTTCTAATTCTATAGTAATTTTAGAATAATAATTAAATAATTCAGACACATCTAGGAATTCGTCAGAAATTTCATTTCTTTCTGCTTGTGTAAGCTTAGATACATCATCTTTTATAGCTTCATATCTTTCTATAGTGGAGAGTAATTGACCTTCATAGACTTCCATAGCATCATGTAAGGGTTCCAAATTTTGTGTAGTTTGAATAATACGCATAGCTCTTTTTAAGATAGTAAGTCTATCTCTCTTAGTAGCTTTCATTTCTTCTTCTACTTTCTCTCCTTTAATTTTAGAATGTACTTTCTGTAGTCTATCTAATACTAAGTCTATAGATTCAATACCAGTTCTTTCACTTTCTGTAGGAACAGGTAGTAGTTTTAATTCTTCTATTTTAGTAGGGTCTGCACTAGCTACTGTTAATCCCTTTAATACCCAATTACCCGAAGGAGCTTTTACAACATCCATCATGAAAGGAATAGCTCTAGTCATACCGAACTTCTCTACACCATAGAAATTCTTTAATGTTTGCTTATAAGTTTCAATTTGAATGTTAAATCCATTTTGTTTATAGGCAGCTAAATCTTTTTGTTCTTTGTTAATACCCATTGATTTCCAATCCAGTATATGTGTTTTACCAGATGGTTCTACAATAACTAAGTCTAATGTACCTGCTTCCCCATTAGCAAAATCCTTTTTCTTAGCTTTTATATTAGGATTTAATATCATCTTTTCAGGGATGATGATGCTGTCTTTGTTAAATGTCCTTAACAAATCAAAAACATATTTCTCTAATTTACCATACACCTCAAAATTACTATCATTTCTAATAGTATGTACTGTAGGTCTTGGGTCTATAACAGATTTAAATTTATGTGTGGTAGGGTCTACAATTCTATTAATAATACCCTCAATAGTGTCGTGCACTTCAATACCATAATCTCTTAAAGCATTATTTCTTTCTTGTTCTTCTTTAGTGAACACTTTGTCTCTAAAGATTTTGTTATAAAATTCTTTTACCCTATCTGTAACACGATGTTCTATTTTCTTCCATTGTCCATCTACTAGTAGTGTATACCAGTTGTTAGCTTCTGTTTCTGCACCAAGAACATCATCATCACTATCTTTAGCGTATTCTTTGTTAAGTATTTTTGAGGTAGCTTCTAATTTAGAAGATATTTCATTTTGTTTTTCTGTGGCTTGTTGTAAATAAACGTCCCCAGATTTAATATCTGCTACAGTACCAATATTATCATTTTTTAATATATTGGCTACTTCTCCAAATATTTGTATGTTAGAAGCTTTATAACTACCTCTGAACCAATCCATTATTTTATTCCACCATTGTCTTACAAGAGAAAGATTTTCTTCTTTTAAAAGTTCAGGGAAATCTGTATTTCCATCTTGGTTATTAATTAACACCTCTACTAATAATCTATCTACAGCTTCTTTCTTAATTCTACGAATATCAGGTTTACCATCTTTTGTAGTGTAAACATCCTTATAAGCATCAAATACTTCTTTATAAATACTAAACCTGTCTATTTTAGAAATCATCTCTGTAACTAACTTAGGATTAGTTTGTTCTAAAATAGCTGTAGCAATGTGAATAGCTTCCTCTGTAAGAGCTTGTTCTTCTCTTCCATCAGCTATAGCCACAATACCTTTAACAATGTCTGCTAAACCATTAACATCAGAAACATCCAATCCATTTTCCTTAGCATATTGTAATAAATCAACTTGTTTAATACCAAGTTTATTCATTAGTTTTTTTACTTCTTTAACAGTGTCTTCTGAAGCTACTGAAGATGGTATATTTTTAGATTGAAAGAATTCACCTTCCCCATTTTCTGTTACACCCCTATTAAGCTCATCTTGCTTTAATTGATTAGCTCCAACTAATTCATTTTCGTTATATTTATTAAGGTATTGTTGAGATAATTCATCAGAAGGCTCTATAAAATAATGAGTTTTACTAGTTACACTTGGTGTAATAATATCTTCTTTAAAATCATCATTTATTTTTTTAGAGGTAGTAGCTGCTTCTTTAGCATCTGTTATTTCTAAAGTATCTTTAGATGAACGTTTAAAACCACCTAAATCTAAGGCAGTATTTCTCACTTCATCAATTATATCTAGCTTAATATCTAATAAACATTTTGCCATTATCCGCAGTTATTTTTGTTATTATCTTTAATCCCTGGTAATCCTTCTGGTTTAGTAGTTTTGTTATTTGCTAATTCGTTTCTTACTTCCATTAATAACCTAGGAAACTCTGTTCCCCATTTACCTCTGTCTTGTGTGTGAGTAAGTTCAGCATTTCCTGTTTCTAACAAAGTTCTAAGAGCTTTTGGGTTTTGTTCAAAAGAAGCTTTTAATAACTCTTTCATTATCCTTGAAGAGTTTTTATCCCAAGAACCATCTTTTTTTAAATCAAAGGATTTGCCTAAATTTCTTAACTCTGAACCACTTGTTGTTTGAAGAATTTTATTAGCAATGTTTTCATTTTTTATACTACTTGGAGAATAAGCTAGTTTCATAAATTGAAAAGCTTGTTCTACAGATTTAAAATTAATATTTTCTCTTGGAAAAGTTTTAGTATTATAATCAAATGGTCTGTTGGCAAAGTTACTTAATTCAGCATTTTCTCCTGTACCAGCATATATATTAATCTTTGTAGTACTTACAGTGTTAGTTACAGTAGTAGTTTTAGCTTGAAATCTAGCTTTAAACTGCTGCTCATTAGAAATATCTGCTCCTGTAATATCCCTAAATTTCCATCCTTTTGGGGCTAATATAGTAGTAGGAATTCCTAATTTTAATCCAGCTTTTGCACCTGCTTCATCAAATCCTGTTTGACCACCTGTTCTAATAGAAGCTATTTTCTTTCCAGGAGCTAATCTTTTTTGAACCTCTTGTAATAGTTCTAATGTATAATTATCTGCAGCAGACTGAGTAAGTGTTTCTTTTAATGTATAAATACCATTACCTGCAATATTTAAAGAAATCTCATTGTTAGGAAGTCTATTTAACTCTTGAGCTATCTTAGCTGCTGCTAATTCAACACTACTTTTTGAAGCAAATACATCTGTAGAAACAGGTAAATATTTCTTGTTTTGTTCTAATACAGAAGATTTAGTAAGCTTTTCTCCTGCACTATTAAAATCATGAGCTATAGCTATAGTAGCATCAGCAGAAGCATTTTTAATAGTACGTTCTTTATATCCAGTTGTGTTATCTTCTTGAAAAGATATAGTCCCAGCTTTAGTATTCATACCTTGCGAAGGTACGTTATTTTGTTTAGATAAATAAGGATTTATTAAACTTGTAACAATACTATCTGAAAGTTCGTCTTTTATAGGAGTAAATCCATTATCTACCACTGATTGCCTCGGATTAGCATAATACTCCTGTAGGCGATAGCTATCACCTAAAGCGTTTATTTGTCTATAATAAAGAGTACGTCCATTTACCATTTTACCTGTAGTTTTATCCTCAAAACTATATGAAGAGAATAATTCTTGTCCAGGTTTAGAATATACCTTTTGATATAAACCTTTATTTATATAAGAGTAGTCACCCACTTTACGCATTTCATTAATTTGGTCTTGTGTATACCCCTCTTTATTATGGGAAATCACAATAATATCTCCTTGTGAAATTCTAGACTTACTATCAATACCAATTACATTACCACCTTTAGCTCTAATAGCTTCTAATGGCTTCACTTTAGAATAAATTTTAAGAACACCCCTATCGTTACGTTTCCATTGTTTCATAGAAGGTACAATACTACTATCAGCCCAATTGTTTCTTTCAAACATGTGCAATGTAGCAAATGCATCTAGATTAGGCAATACTTCTAATTGATTTATGATAGGTTGTATTGCATTTACTAAATCTTCTACAGGAAGGAATTGTGTGAATGATATAGGAGAATTACCAATACCTTGTAATAAAGACACCCTTAATAAATCTGGGTAAATGTCTTTAAATAAAGCATTCTCTTTTAACTCTTGGAAAGCTTTAATTATTGTATTTTGTTGGTAGATTTCAGCATTCTTAGTAGTAAGTTTAAGGTTGTTTGTTTTACCATTCCTTTGACTTTCTAATGTAAGGATAGATTTAATTACTGGATTACTTCTTAATTCCGCATCTTTTGGTAAGCTATCTATTAGATTTCTTACTTTAGAAGGAAGATTTTTATCCCCTATCATTAAGTCTTCTATTCTACCATTTAATCTAGAAACAGTTTGAATAGTGTAATCTATAAAAGAGTGCACTACGTTTTTAGACACTTTAATGAACTCTTTGTCATTTAAATCAGTGTAGTCATAAAGAACAGATTGAATAATATTTCTTATTTTATTGCTTTCTGTAGCAAATAATACACCAACACTATTTCTAGCTTGTTCCATTTTATTCTTAACTTCCCCTACAAAACTATCATTCAATATGTTATCTACAGAATAAATAATAGTATTTCTAGCTTTATTTAACTGTGCTTCTTTTTTAAATAACAAATAAGGGTCATTAAAAGAATAAGTATCATAGTTACTTCCTTGTGTAACATGAAATAAATGTTGAGCCATCTTAGCATACTTCAAGAATTCATTAAGAATTAATTGTTGTTCTGCTTTTTCACTATCTGTTAATTCTTTCTTACCTATAGTATCTCTCAATTTACTTTCATCTATAGTAGCAGGAGCTTTAGTATTTGAAGCATATTTACCCTCTACTAAATTATCAACGAAATCTTGTATAAATAACCAGGAATAACCAGCTTTATCTAATGTAGCTAAATAGTCTGCAATGATAGGTTGGTTCATGAAATAAGCTACTGTTTTAGGTTTAACCCCTATTTTATGTAAGAACATAAATGTAGCAGCAACGTTAGGTGTAGCACCTAAGTTAATAATCCAAGCACCTTTAGCTACGTCCACATATCCATCCACATACATTGATAACCAGTTAGATATAACATTTCCTGCCTTATCATATATTTCAGAAAGAGATGTAACCATTTTTTTCACTCCCCCTACTTCTACTTCTCTAGTGTTATGGTCTAGTAGTATTTTACCGTCACCTAAAAAATCAGACATATCTTCTGGGATAGTAGATATTTTATCTAAGTCTAAATATGTGAGAGAACGTTGATTTTGAGCTTGGTTTGTTTGGTTCATAGCTGCAATACCCACTGCATATTTACCTATAACGAAGTCATGTCTTACACTATTCATGTAAATAGGGTTAAGCATATTTACAATATCACTATTCTCTGTTTCTAAACCTCTTAATTTAACAATATCATCAGCTATTTTCTTTAATTCAGAGGCATCATTAGGAGTAGTAAGGTTTTTGAAGTTTAATTCATTAGACAAAAGTCTTTCTAAAGAACGGAAATATTCGTTCTGTAAAGCCTTTTTATACACCATATCTAAATCACTCTCTAATTTCTCAGCATCTTTGTCGTCTTTTCTATCATAGTTTTCTTTAGCAAAATCAGCATAATCTTCCTTATTCATACCTAAGAAAGGAATAGCTTTGAAATTCTTTCCGTCATAATACACATTCTTTAAATATGTATTCAATTTATCAATGTCAAAGTCACTACCTACTTTCTTAACTAGTTCAGAAGGAACCACTACAGTGTCTCCCATTTCTCTAGGTAAGAATTTTTTAATAATAAATACATCAGAAGAGTTTGTATTCTGTGTAGGAATACGGAAACCAATACCACCTAATTCTTCAGAAGAGAGTTTTTCAAATAATTCCTCATCTGTCATTTTCTGTACAGGATGATTTTCTCCAAATTGTTGTCTAATGTAAGAAGAAGAAATATATACTTCCATGTATCTCTTTCCTGGAGCATCTTCATAGAATTTTAAATCTGTACTACTGTAGACAGGTTTTCCTTTTATTGTTTTCTTAACAATTCTATTTTGCTCAAAGAATGTAGAAGCCATTTGTACTTTAGGACCACCATTTACTTTCTGAGAAGCAATGTTTTTATCTACTATAGAATATAACGCATTCTTCAATTGTTGATAAATAGGAGTGCTTTCTAAAGCAATCTCTCCTTTAGCAAAGTAATCTAAGCTTTTAATGATATTATCATTAACATCTCTTTTGAATAACTCACTTCTCAACACCTCAGCTACTTGTTCCCTAGAGAAATTCTTACCATTATCAGTAATGCCAAATTTTCTTAATAAAACGTTATATCCATGCTTCATTAGAGATTCTAATAAATCCTGGTTGTGTTTTATTTCTTCATATAACTTAGAAGCTTTTAATCTTCCTTTCTTATCTAATTTACCCCATTCTTCTTGTGTACCTTTAAAATCAATAGGAACACCAACTTGCATTAAATTTAAAGTGGCAAGTTTAGTAAGCTGAGTACCAATAGGTTGTGAGTTTTCTTCGTGTGGTACAGTTTGTACTTGAATAGAGAAATTCTCAAAAGGTACATCTACAACACTATGGAATTTAGCATCATTTAATGTAACATTTCCTTTGTCATCTATTTTATAAGGATTATTATTTCCTTCATTACCTACCTTACGTCCTGATTCAAATACTGCATAATCAATACCCTCTTTTTTCATCTTATCATACAGCTTAAGCATGTTAGATGAAGGAGCAAATTCCATTAAAGACCTATAAGAAATAGGTGCTAGAGAAAACTTATCAATCATTACTGAGTTAATATTACTAGCATATTTATTACCCCTCACAATAGGTTTAAGGATGTAATTAGAAGTAGTGACAGATGGGTTACCTTTCTTAAGGATTTCCTCATCTTTCTTTTCTAATTTTTCGTCTGTATAAACATATTTTTCTGTAGACTCTTTAAATTTCTCGTTTTTACCAGCTTTTTGGTTTCTTTCCCAAGCTTTATCATATTGATATTGTGACTCGTCACTATCTTCCCATAAGCTAGATTTTAATCTAAACTCTCTATTAGCCTCATCTGTAATTAAACCTTGAGCATCTGGTTCTACAAATCCATCTTCATATAATGGTGTGGATACTTCCACATCACTAAATGCTATTGTTTTTACTCTCTCTGTAAAGGTTCTGTAGCCAATATCTGTAGGTTTTAACCCTACATTATATTTCTGATTAAGCAGATTGTTTATTTCTGGGCTAGTTGATACAGTAGTTTCTGCAGGGGACATGAAAGATTTAAACCTCTTAACAGGGTCTTTATATTCATAAGGGTCTCCAAATACAGTTTTAAACATTTCTGTATTAGCTATAACATAGTTAGTAGCTAAGAATTTCGTAAGGGCATCAAAACCATCTTGCTTAAATCCATTCTTATTGAAATTGTCTAATTTACTTGTATCTAAAGATTGGAAATCAAAAGTACCTTTTGTATTAAGAGTAATCATTCCATATTTCAACAGCTCTTCTTGCATGTTCTTAGAAACAGATTCTATGAAGGCATCTACTTTTTTATCAATAGCTTCTTTATTATCTGCATAAAAATCACCTTCAGCTTCTACAGCTTTTTTAGACATTTCTTCTCCAAGAATAGCTTTAAAGAAACGTAATTCGTTTGCTCTTGGGGCTACAGCTAAAGCTGTTTTTCTATTCTCTTTAGCTAAATCTATTTCATCTTGTAAATATCCTCTAAAAATATCATGCACTACAGCACCAGAAGTACTACGAGTATCTGCCAGAGAAACTAATTTACCTAAATACATCATCCATTCTGTACTACTATCTGCAGGTAATAATGTATAATACCAACCATTTAATTGTAGATTAATTTGTTGTAATAACCTACTACCTTTTGTAAGTCTATCTGTTGTGGTACGTTTACCATTATCATTATTCACTGTACCATTAACATAACCCACTCTCACTTTACCTACTCTCTCACCTCTTGTATTATACATTCTATTAATAACAATAGAATTTCTACTGAATACATCCCCACCTTTTTCATAATCCATTAAATAGGAGAAGTTAGTATTTTGTAACTCGTCTCTATTTTTTAAACTATTTAATACCTCTGCAAATTTAGAAGCATAGTTTTTATCTACGAAAGTTTGTTGTAATTCTCCATTAATATTAAAGAATACACTATCACTACCCTCACTATTAAATCTAGCTTGAGTGGCAGCTATTTCATTTAGTCTACCTTCTAAATCAAAGGTTTTACCATTAATAGCTACTACTAAATTAGATTTTGTAAGAGCTGTATAAATACCTTTTACGGCATTACTTACAATAGCTTTATCTTCCTTACTAAGCTTATTAAACTCTATTTCTAATCCAAGTTCTTTTAAGAATCTAAGTTTGTTTTCTTCTTTTTCAATGTTCCATTGCTTAAGAGCAGTTTTATTAACAGCATACCCTTTTTTATCAAAGAAGTTGAATAAAGAAGATTTTTTCACTGCTTTAATAAGATTTTGCTCATATCTCTCTGCAAGCTGTTCTGTAGCGTTTGCTATATTACCGCTTCCTATATATCCGCTTCCATCTTCTCCAATGTAGTGGTTAATAACTTCTGGTTGTTGTTTAGAGAATGATTTGAAGAAAGCCATTAACAATCTTAAATCATGCACATCTAACTTATCCCATTGTATTTTACCTGACACTCTACTTCCACCTATTCTTTGGAATAAATTTACATAGTTGGTGTTATTCCTAGCTAAACTCACTAGGTTCTTTATCATATCCTCAAACTTAGCACTATTGGATAGTGCATTCAATGTTTGAACAAAGCTCTTTCCAAAGGACAATAAAATATCTCCACCTATAGAAGAACTAGCAGGTTGTACTGTAGCTAAAGCTTCATCATATTTAGGAGATGTAGCAGTTACTTCGTATAAAGATGCAAATAATAATTTAATAGCATGATTAGATTTTCTAATATGGTCTACATGCATAGCATTTTGACCAGTTTCTCTACCAGTTTTATTCTCATCTGTATTAACTATCTCATCATTTTCATCAAACTCTAATGAGAATGTTTTCATGTACATTTCATGTCTAGCTTCTATTTCTATCCAGTTTGTACTAATTTTCTCATACAGTCTATCTAACTTAGCTGTTTCATACTCAAATTGACTATCAGTAAGTTTACCATTATTATGTAACTCTGTAATCTTTTTATAAGGAGAAGAGATTAAGGTTCCTAATACATATTTATAAATATTATCATAGAACTCTTCTCTCTTGATTTTCTGACTATTGAACAAACTTTTATTCTCTCCAAATAAATATTGGAAAGCTTGAGAAGTCATGTGCTCAATCATGTCTTTTTCCTCTACAGCATTAATCTTTTCTCTTGTTTCAAATGTACCAAACTTATCCGTAGATACATAATCCACATCCATAATACCTTTCTTAGCAAAAGAAAGAGATTCTAATCCTGGGACAAAATATCTAAATCCACCGTTATTAATACTCTTAAATAACTCCTGTGTTTTAGAAGGATTTTGAGCATGGTTGAAAATGAAATTATAAAGGTCTTTAAAGAAATTACCTATCTTACCTAGTACACTAGTTTGTTTTAATACATACTCTCTAAATTCTTCAGCTAAAGCTTCTTCCATTTGTTTGAAAGTAGCTTTATTATATTCTACAGCAAACTCTTTACCTCTAGGAGTAAATGTACCTTTTCTGTTTTGGAACTCTTTTAATAGGGCTTCTTTCTCTTCTGCACTAGCAAAGTGGAACATTACACCATGAAATACTTCATGATATACAGTACCTAACTCAGCATTCTCATACAAGTAAATAGCACCATCAGCAAATAATCCATAAGCTTGTGTATTATTAGCAAGCTGTATCATGTTCTTTACTCTTATAACAGGAACTCCTGAGAAGTTTTTAGCTAACCATTTCTCCACTTTATTCCACTCTTCAGTTTTTACTGATGTAGAAGTTACTATACGAGTTTGAGCATTTCTATCTATAGGGGCAAATTTTTCTGCTATAAGAGCTGCAGCTCCAGTAGGCTTACCTTGGGCTTGGGCTTCTTTTACCTCTCCTAAATATTTATTTTTTACCTCTTGTATTTTTGCCTCTTTTTGTGATGGAGATAAAGATGGGTCTAGGTTAATAATACCTATTTGGAAATTCATCTTTTGTGTAGCTAATTCATCTTTACCAGTTTCTGCAGGTTTAGGTGCAGCTTCTACAGGTTTTGTTTCTGTAGGAGTGGTAGGTCTTTTAGCTAAATCTGCCATTACATCTGCAAAAGATACTAACTCACTAGTTCCACCACTAGTAAATCCTTGCTTTAATAAAGGGGATTTAACTGCAGGAGCAGTAGGAGCTTGTGTAGTAGCTTCTACTACAGGAGCTTTTGCTTCAGGTTTAACATAACTACTCTCCAAGCTTTCCATTACAAAATAAATACCTTGTCTAGTAGTATTACCATCTTCTAATGTAGAAGAAGGTATTTTTGTAGTGAGAGGGATTTCTTCTGCATTTCTTTTTTCTCCTTCTGGAGTTTTATCAGAAAGTAAATATTCTTGGTAAGTGTTCCATCTTTGTTCTTTTGTAACAACACCTTTAGAATCAACTTCTTGTATTTCAAAGAATGGTTCATTTTGCTTTAAATAAGCATTATTTGTATTAGCATACATTTCATTTAAGAATGTGTTTACTAATCCAGAATATTCTTTTAAACCATCTGCAGTGAAAGGTACTCTTGCTTCATTATTACCAAAATGTAAATATCCATTAGCAAACCAAATAGAGTTTCTACCTGCTTCGTTAGTTGGAATACCCCAATACACTACACCTCTTAAGAAAGAGAATAGCTTCATAGCTGTTTCTCCACTTAAGTCTTCTTTTGACATAGAAGCTAAAGAAGTTAAAATAGATAATAAAGTTTTCTTTTCTTTCTCTATTAATTTACGGTTATTTAAAGGAGTGATATAATTACCTGTATTTAAAACAGGAACCCCTTTAGGTACTTTAATAGATTGAAAAGCATTTTCCACTCTACCATCTTCATTAGTAGAAATAGTAATAAGTGGTTCTGTAGCAAGTTGTTCTTCACTTACTATATTAGAAACTGGTTGTGGTTCGTCAGTTTTATATATTTCTTTTACATGACCAAAAGAAGGAGATACATTCTGCACTCTTCCTTCCATACCAGCATCAGATAGTAATTTAGCTCTAAATTGTTTGTATTGTTCTTGGTAAGCATCTAATTCTTCTTGAGTAGATGTTGCTCTTCCTTTGGTATAACCTCCAGAAGTTTCACTTTTAGCAGAAGTTAATGTTTGGAACACTAATAAATTAGGGTCTATTTCACTACCAAAAGCTCCAATAGATTCTCCTTTTTCATTAATATAATCAAATCCACCATCTTTGTTTTCAGCTACAAATACGTTTAAAATGAACGCATCATCTTCACCTTTAACAACATAATCCCCTTGTGTTAATTTAATAATAGCAGCAAATTGGGGTCCCATGTTTTCTGTAATCAATATACCCTTTATACTATTCTTGTTAGTTAAAGTGGAAAATATACTACCGAAGTAGTTAGCTCTCTTATGGTGTGGTTTTAAATCTTCTTCTTTAGAAGGTACTGATGTAGAAGCATAGATAATATTATCTGCTTTAAGAGGTTCTTCAAACTCTTTTACTGTACTAACTTGATTCTCACCATGTTGTACATCTTTGTAGCTTTTAAATAGTAATTGCTTATATTCCTCTGATTTTTGTAGAGCTTCTAATTCTTTTTGTTCTTTAGTATATTTATCAGCTATAGCTTTAAACTTATTATAAATAACAGTTTTAGCTGTAATTTCCTTATCTAATTCTCCTAATTGCTTATATAAATCCTCTACCTCTTTTTCCAAAGGTTCAAGCATGGCAGAGTCTACTGAGATTTGTTTCTTAGTATCTTCTATAAGAGAATAATCAGCAATATATTCTTTGATAGATTGGAATTCTGGTACAGATACACCAGTTCCTATCATTCTATCAAATGATGTTTTAATATAATGTGGGTAATCTTTATTGAATTTTTCAAAAGAACTCTTAAGTAATTTAGCAAGGTCTTTTAAAGTATTTTCAATACTCTTTATTAACTTATTAATACTATTAATTTCACTACCTATTTGTAGTGACATAGATTCTAAATTATCTATTTGGTCTTTAAATTCAGCTAAAAATTCTTTACTATTCTCAGGGAGTTCTTTTAAATTATCCTGTAAGTCTTCAAAATAAGATAGGTTAGTTTCTATTGTTTCTTTGTTTCCCTCTAAAAATTCTATCTCTTTCTCTAGATTCACCTTTAAATTGGTTAATCTACTAAGAGCTTTCATGTTAGTAGAAAGTAACTTATTGAAATTAGTAATAATGGTATTACCACCCACTCTATCTTTCTTAGAAAACTTAGCTAATTCCTTTATTTCTTCATTTATCTTAGCTAATTCTTCTTTTTTAGAAAGAATCTTTTCTTGAATTCTATCTAGAGATTCTTTAGTTTCATCTGCTACTTCTTTAATGATTCTTCTTCTTTCTTCTATTTTAGCAGCTAAATTATCAGCTATTTTCTTTTCTTCTTCTGTTTGTTTTTCTTGTAACAGAGCTTCTGTTTCAGGAGTGAATTTCTCATCTGAATATATTTGTGCTTTAGAATATCCTTCTTTAGCTACTAATTGGTCTCTTGTAATTTTAATAATATTCTTTGGTGTACCATCCTTTTTTGTTTCTAAAGAATGAAATTCTAATTCCCCTGTTTTTTTATTAAATTCAATTCTGCCTTCTATTGATTTACCACCTTTTAACTGGTAATGAAATTTCTTATCAGCATTAGCAATATATACTCTAGCATTAGGACTTAATTTATTTGTTTCTCCTAATTTATATTCAGCAAAAGCTGCCTTAGAGATAGTGTGTTTTTTACCATCTGGCATTAATATCTGAATATTACCGTCTTTATCTTCTCCTAATAATCTAAAACTCATAAAACCAGGAATTGTTACACCTTCCATAGTTTTAATTTCCTTAGCTCCTGCTATATAATTTGTATTTGTTTTTAATTCTTCTTCCCCATCTTTTGTAGTGATTTTTACTACATCTTCCTTTTTTAATACACCTGCAGAAGGAGGAGTTTTAATTGTATGTTTATCATTCCATTTTTCAGGGGTGTTTTTAATACTATTATACTCATCTACAAAATGTTTTCTACGAAGAGCTAATTCTACTAAATCTTCAAAATCAGATTTTACCTCATTTTTCTTTTCTTCTGTAGCAGGGAATCCGTTTACTTTTAAATTTTCAATATCTTCTAAAGCTTGTTTAGTTGCTTCTTTATTAGGAACACCTTTATCTATAATATCAGTAAGTGCCTCATAAGTATTAACTCCACCTAACTTAGGTAGGAGATTATTATATCTCTCTTCATAGTTTTTAATTTTAGCTGCTGCATATACCATTTTTTCAATAGCAGGCTCCTCGAATAATTTATTACCCTCTTTATCTCTATAGTCACTATATCTATCAGATACCTTTTCATGAATATCTGTAATATCCTTAGTAAGTTGTTTTAAAGAATCAATTCTTTGGATAAATTGAATGTTTGTTTCTTCTGGATGTGCTATACCAGCATTTTGTAATTCTTGAAAACCAACAGTAGTTGCTGCTTGTGCTTTATATCCATCTAATTCTGTATGTATAGAATCTTCCTTACCATATAATACTCTTGGCATTACATAGGAAAGAGCATAGTCATGCTCATAATCCTTTTCAGAAAGGACATCATTATTTTGTATAGCTTGTTGTCTTTTTTCTTGGCTACCTATTCCAATAGCCATGTATTTTACTGCAGATTTTAAAGCATCCTGTGCAGTCATTTTATTTAATCTGGCTAAAGCAGCAGTAGTATTTTCTGCTCTTTCTCCTCCTGTCCCAAATACACCTCTTTCTCCTATTTCGCCAGATTTAAAAAATCCTACTCTTGTTTGACCTTTTTCATTTCTGTATGAACCTATAATACCAGCTTGTTGTAAGCCTCCTGATAAACCACCTATAAGAATAGATTCTAAACCATCTTTACTATTAAGAGTTTGCTCAATACCTGTACCAAACACACCTTTCATTGCACCATAAGTGTTTTCTAGAATGTTTCTAGCCTTATCATGGTTCTTATAAGCTTGATTAAAATAATCTTGTGTACCTGTTTGTATAGCATTTTGCATACCTTCTTCAAAAGCTTCTGCAGGAGCAAATACTAAACCAGCTACATTATAAGCTTTACTAGCAAATCTACCAAAAGCAGTTTTAGGTATAGCTTGTTTCCATACACCAGTTGCGGCATCTTTTTCTACATCATTAATTAATGCCTTATCTATCTTTCTACTACTTCCTAACATTTTTGGAAGTTGTATATAGTTAGTTCCTGTTAATAATAAGGTGTTCATACCAAAGGTATAATTACCTATTTTATAAGCATAATTATTAATATCTTCTAAATCACTACCTGTTGGGTCTACTCCATATTTATTTCTATAATCTTGAATAGCATCATTTCTGAATTTATTCATACTCTGCATACCTTCCATTCCAGCTTCACTAAATGTACCCATTGCAGATGTGAGTATTCTATCGGCATTCTTAGCTGCTGAAGCTCCTATTGGTTTTAAATAAGTATCAGCTAACTCAGCTAATTTATTAGAGAAAGCATTATATTTTTGTAATTTAGGAACACTACTCATAGCTTCTTCTGTAGCTGTAATAGCTTCCATACCTTTTCCTGCTTGTATAAGTTTATTTACAACACCTATAGATTGTAATACACTACTCCAAGCCATACCTGCACCCATAGCACCAAGAGAAAAACCCATGTTTTTCAATAACTTGTCACCAAGAAAGTTTGCAGTAAATAAATTTTTAGGGGAGTACCATGCAGCATCTTGTTCTGCATGTGTATATAAGTTAGGTGCAGCATCTTCCATTGCATTGGAAGCCTTTTGCATTAATCTTGTTGTACCATTATCATATAGAGAAGAAAAACGTTGGTCTACTAAAGCAGCTCCAATACCATGAATTAAACCTACAGTACCAGATACAAAAGTTGTACCTGCTGTACCTACCATTTTTAAAACACCATTTGCTATTTTATCTGCAGAAGACTGCTGTTGTGCAGCTCCTTCCATCCAATCTGTGTCAGGTCTACTTGTATTAAGTTGATTACCTTGATAAAATCTATTAGGTGTAATAGATTCAGCACCTGATGCCTTAGTTTGATTCATTGCATTAGCAAAAACATCATTTAATGACACTGTTGCTTTACCACCAGGAATAACATCATCAAGAGGACTTTGAACAAATGGAGTTCTAGGCATAAAAGGACCAACTCCAGGAATATTAACTAATGTTTCTTTTTCAGGCATTATTTGTTAGAATTTTGTGATAGAGCTAGTTCAGCCATACCAGGAGTCATTATTTGTTTAAGAGTCTCAAGAGATACTTGTAAATTTTCATTACCCTCTAATTGCTGTAAAACTGTTCTCTTACCATCTGTAATATATGCCCAAGGAAAATACATACCATTGGAAGATTGTATATAATTTACTTTTACATTATATTTACTATTTGCTAAACTAGGAAAATCTCCTAAATGGGAATCAAATGTTGCATGACCAGATGTATAAGTACTTTTTTTAGAAGGGTCCTCTTGAGAAGACCAACCATTTCTACTAGAAATTATATTCTTTAAACTTGTTATTTGTTTAGGTTCGTATAATTTATTTACATCTACACCTATATTAGCAGCTTCATCTTCTGTAATTATCATATTACCATGTGATATTTTTGAACCACCAACACTTATACTTACCATAGGAGCTCCACCTTTTGAGGAAGGGATAACATGGGCTTCAAATATAGCACCCTTACTATCCATCTCTTTAAAGAATGTTTTAAAATCAGAGGATAAGTTATTATTATTATCATCGTATGTAGTAGCAAGTCTTTTTATATTCTCTTTTTGAGCAGCAGCTTCTTCAGCTTTTACTGGCATAATATTCATTTTCAAATTAGGTTGAAGATGGAATATCTTAGAGTATATTTTGTTTTCTTCGTCTGATTCAGTTTTAAATTGTTCACTATCTATTTTACTAGCTACGCTTGCAATGCTAGATAAATCTATTTTAGTAGGTTTAAATCCTTCACCAAATGAATATTGCCAACTATCTTGTGTAAATGACCTATTAGCCCCATTTGTTAACTCTGTTACTAATTGATTCACAGTTTCCTTATCTCTACCTCTAGCTGTTAATCTATTTAAAGCTAAATTAGATGCTTTTTTTAAATCTTCATTACCAATTCCACCACCCAGTCCTTTTGTAACTATAGCTAAGTCATATATATCTTGTTTAGTAAGATTTAACTCTTTACCATTAACTATACCTTTTATTGGAGTTATACTATTTATTATTGAGTTTTTACCATATTTTTCTTCTAATTTAGCTTCTACGGTTTTCTTAGCTACGCTTTGCATTGTAGTTATTTCTTCCATTTGCCTTTTAGCTTCCATAGTTTCTACGTAAGCATTTTTCATTTGAGGAGTAGCTGTAGAAGAATTTAGATTATATTCAGTAGCAGATTTATCTGCCCATCTAGCTCTAAAAGATATAGGGTCTTCTCCATTAGCCTTAGCTGTACCATCTAACATTGTTTTAATAACAAAAGCTTTATCTCCAGGATTTTTAGCCATTAATCTATCAAAAGTAGCTTTATTAGAAGGTAAATTAGCAAATGAAGTGTTATATATAAATTCATCTGCTGTAGTAGCAAAGCTATCAACAGCAGTAGTTACTAAATCCTCTACTTGTGATTGAGGGTTATAAGTCCCTGGAATATCATCTTTTTCAGCTTTAGTATCATCTAAAAGACCATTTCCTTTTTTCTTAAGTATTGCTAGTCTTTCTTTTTGTTGGTAATCCAACATTCTCCATTTTTCTTCACTATCTGCTTTTTGTTTTGCTAATAGATAATTTCTATCATTATTAGCTTGGTCATTCTTTTCTTTTAGCATTTTAAAGTTTTGATTCCATCCTGGATTCTCTACTGTTTTATGCTCTTCTTTCATTTGACCAAACATAGTAGTATATCTATCATTAACATCATCAGTATAAAGAGCCCCTCTAATACTATCTGGGTTAGTAGTAGCTATTTCTTTATATTGGTCGTAGTAAGTAGATTTATTATTTAATACACCTTGTAAGGTTTCTATTTCTTTTGAAACATCTTTACCTGCATTTTTTTGAAGATTTAATTCAGCCATTTTCTCCTTCACTGCAGCTAAAGACTCATTTTTTCTTTTTTCAACTAACTTAACTAAAGACTCTCCATCATAATTTCTATAATTATATTGACCTGTAATGTTAAGTTGTTGACTTACTCTTGGGTCAGAGAATATTTGTGCTAATGTTTCTTTTACTTTTGCAGGAAATCTACCCTCTTTAGTCATTGTAACCATTAGAGGGGAGTAAATAGGATTTTTATTTTTATCCACCTGTATGCTACCATCTGCATTAGTAGCATAAATTTGTTCTATTGTGTAACCATCAGGTTTTACAGCATCAAAAGTTTCTTTTGCAAATTTAAAAATATCAAAATTTGGTACATATTTACCATTAAATTGTCTACCTAAATCTGTAGAATTTAAGTATTCTTGTTTTTGTTTTTGATAATGGAATTCGTTATCTGGAGTAAGTGTACCTTTTTTCCTATCTTCTTCCATATCAGCTTGATTCTTTTGGTCATGCAAAGTGGAATAAACAGCCGCTTGGATATTCTTATCTTTAGCTATTTTAGAGGTCATACCAGCTACAGAATTAGTAACTTGCATTTGAGAAAAGTCTGCTGTATTAAGCTTTTTAAGCTCTGTACCAAGATTTGCTAAAGAGGTGTTAAGATATTGTACGTCTACATCTCTACTTACTGGCAAAGCTGATGTCTCGTCAATTTGACTTTGAATTCGTTGTACTCCTTCATTGTATAAAGCTTGCTTACGCATGCCTACATCCACCAAAGACTGCAATGGTGCAGTCTGTACTGGTGCGTTGTATTGTACATTAGGATTTTCTAAATAACTCGCCATAATAGATTTGTAAAATTAATGTGTTTAATTAGAACTACCAAATAAATGGGGAGGTAGTTTAATTTTAAAAATTAAGGTTTATAGGACTTAAACTCTCTGTTAATAGATATTCCATATTTACCTACTTTTGTTGTTTTTTCTGATTTAACAGGTCTTCCCATAGCATCTTTAGTTTCTTTTAATGTTACTTTATTACCATGTTTATCTACCCATCCACCTCTACCATCTGAAGAATAACCTTCAGGAATATTAAAATTATAAGGGTTTTCTACTTTAAGTTGATAATTAGGGTCTACTCCATAAGTAGGGAACATTTGTTTTTGTACGTTAAAGTTGTTCCAATCTCTCTTATTTTGTAGGTCTATTTCTCCGAATTGTCCTAAAGCATCTCTAGTCATAGCTCTTGTATTAGCTTCCATTTGAGCTTGTCTGTCAGCTTGTGTTTGAGCTACACTAGCTGCAGTTCTTCCATACTCATTCATAGCTTGTCTATTTCTAGCAAACACACCTGCTGTTCTATCTTGGTTAGCTGCAAATCCTTGACTCTGAGCTTGATAGATTTGTTGGTTGGCTAATGCTGTTGCTGTAGCAGCTTCAGCAGCGTTTCCACCTAAGCTTTGTTGCATTGCTCTAGTGTTAGCTACAATAGGGTTTAAATCCACTTCTCCTTGATAAGATTGCTCTAAGGCAGGAGTAGGTAATGGAGCCATTCTAATTGGTTGCTTTTTATTAGTAGCTAATACATAAGCTGGTTTAATATAGTTTTTCCAATCAGCTCCTTTAAACATAAGGTCATTCTTTTGTGGTGCTATAGTAGGAAGATTTTTAAATGTAACACCTTTACTCTCATCATTTTTAGAACCTGTAGTAGCTTCTGCATATTGGTTCATACCACCTGTAGGAGAAAATATAGGAGTATTTTCTATACCTTCTATATCAGCACCTCTGTCTGTAAATGGTTTATCTTCATACCCTGCTGGAGCACTTAAATCATAGTTTTCCCCAGGAGCTTTAAAATAAGGCATTTTTGCAGGTCCTATCTTTTTTAGTCCTTTTACTAAATCTTCATCACTCATAGTGCCATAACCTTTACCAAACTTTTTATTATTTTTCATAAAGGTAGCATCATCTAACCATTTTTTTGCATTACCATCATAAACAAATGTATTACCACTAGGGTCTACATCTCTTTGTCCGTGTCTTGGTGTTGTGATACCATTTTCTGCTATTGGCATACGAATACCAAACTTAGCTGTTTTTATTTTTCCTTTTGACATAGCATTTGGGTCTAAATTATTTTGTTCAGCAAAATCTAACATATGTTGTTGTAGAGCTGCTAATGTTTCTTTTTCTTGATTTACTTGTTCAGCTTTAGCTTTAGCACCTATGGTTTTGGCTTTACCTGAATTGAATTTTAATAATTCAAATGGGTTTTGTGTATCGGCACTATCCATTAGGTTGGTTCCTCTAACTAACTGTTTAGAAGCTTTTGCTTCTTTAGCAGCTAATACCTTACCATCATTTTTAAACATTCTCCCTGAAAGAGGATTTTTCATTTTACCTAAAACAGTAAATCCACCATCTTCAGTAGAATATCCTGTTTCATCATTCTCTACTTCTACAGGATTACCTCCATATTGTAATGGAATACCCTCACTTCCTATAGCATTACTTTCCCCATGTTCTTTACCTTGGAATTTAACAATAGAAGGAGATAGATGTGCAGCTTGGCTATCTGGAGAATACAACTGTAATTCACCACCTTGCTCATAAACACTACCACCTTGTTCAAACATATGTATAGAAGAAGGAGAAGCTCCTGGTGCTAAATACAAACTATCTGTCCCTGCAGGTTTTCCTTTAGTATTATAGTTAGTAATACCATAGTTATTCTTACTATTTAAATAAGGAGCTACTTGTTCTTCAGATAACATCTGTCTATTACCATTTGCATCTACTGAATTATATAAAGTGGTTGTACCTTTTCCATCTCCTCTTTTTACTTTAGTACCGCTATTTAAATCTACTGTATAAGTAGCTTGCATAGCACTAGGGTCTCCTACTTGAATAGCAGCATATCTAGGTTTTTTACCTATATCTCCACCATCAGCGTAAGCTGTAGTGAAATGCCCACCCATTCTCATAGACTTAGGTTGCCAATCTCCCCCACCTCTTTGATAAAACATACCATTAGCACCTGGAAGTCCACCACCTAAAGCTAATTTATCATCTGTTGGAGGTGGTGGTGTAGTTATTAAAGGAGAACCAAGTCCTGCACTTTGAGGTATAGGTTCATTTATAATATTAACTAAATCAGGATTCTTTTTAATAATATTATCTCTAATATCTACTACTGTTTTACCATAAATAGGGTTTTTAGCCATATCTATAGGATGCTCTCTAACATTAATACCATAGTAGTAATCACTTTTATCTTCACTATTTGGTGTTAATTTACCATATCCATTATAAGATTGTAATAGTTCTGCGTCTCCTTTTTTATGAAGTTTTTTAGCAGCATAATCTGTTCTAGATTTTAACATATCCATAAACATAGCTACTTCATCTCCCCCATGTTTCTTTTCTAGTTTACTATAATCATCATCATATTCTCTGCTAATATGGAAAGGATTCTCTCTACCACCTTCACTATTACCAAATCTAGATTCTTGATAAGCCATAGCTAAAGCATTGTATGGGTCCACACCTGCTTTTTTAGCTTTTTTAACAATATTACGAATATAATCTTCTTCAACTTCAACAGGTTTTCCACCCTTTTTAACAGGGAGTCCTGTTGCATCTTGTATGTCTCTAGTGTCTATAAATCTAAGTTTTTTAGAAGGTGCTTCTGTTGTAGGTGTAGAAGGAGTTTCTGCTGATTTTAACACAGGTTGATGTGCTTTTTCATAGTCTTCTTTAGTTATCCATGTAGGTTCACCCTTTTCATTAGCAGTGAGCATAAATCCTTTTAATGGTAATCCCGCTTCTCTACGAGCTGCTATAGAAGAATCTACTACTTCTCTTGAAAGAGGTTTAGGTTTAGTAGGGTCCCCAGCTATATCTCCACCATCTGCCATATTTGACATAGCACCAAAATACTTACGCTGTTTATTTGTTATTCTCTTTCCTCTTATTGTACCATCATGTAAAATCTGTTTAGCTTTCTCTGGAGATATTTGTCCACCATCTTCCATTAAAGCACTACTTCCTGTACCTGAAGGGTAAGGATTATAATAAGGAGCATTAGCAGGACTAGGATAGTTCATCTTAATTTGCTCTGAAGGCATCATCATATCTATAGCTAATAATCCACCTGCTACAGTTTTACCTAAATCAAAATTTTTCTTTTGTTTTGGTTGTTTAATCATTTTGGTAGTGGGAAGAGATTGATTATCTCCCATTATATTTCCTGTTGGTTGAAAATTAGTATTACCAATACTTTGTTGTGCTACTTTAGCATCTGTAAGATATTGTGCTGGGCTAAAATTTAATTCAGGTACAACATCTTCTTTAGCAGAAATATTAGGGAGCTTACTTAAATCAATTGGTTTAGTTGGGTCAAAAGGTTCATTAGGGTCTATTACTGATGCACCATTAAGAGCATGATGCCATTTCTTAGCGTTCTGTTTTGGTCCTTTTATTATTTTAACTTTCATAGCTTATTATTTTTAATTATACTTTCACAAAAGTATAAAAGTTCATTTAATGTTAAATCACTCTTCATTTGATTAACTGCCATACAAACCAAATGTATATTATCTTTTATATAACCTATATTACTATCTTTTCTATCAACACTTAAATTTGTATACACTCTACCATTATCCATTTCAAATGTCATGTTAATACCTGATATAGCACATACACCATTTTGTTTATCCCATAAATCTTTCAAAAATAACCAATCAAAATCTATAATTAAACTATTTCTTTTTGCTCTATCTTTTACACCATGCCATCTTTCTAAAAGTAACCTATCTAAATCTTTTTTACCTCTGTTATTTTCTTTACGCTTTTTAATTTGTTTACTTTTACATTCTTTACATCTATAATCCTTAAATTCTCTAAACCACCTTTCTTTATTTATATCAAAATTGTTAGTAGGTTTATATTGTTTACAGCAGTAACATATTAAATTACCCTTAATATCTTTTTGTTCAAATTTAGTTCTTAATCTTTTTGACATTAGTATTCTAATTTATAACCTATTTTTTCTAATTTTTTAATTTCTTCTATTGGTAAGTCATATTCCATACCTTCTATATATTTTAAGTTACCTCCATTTTCGTGTTTAAAGTGAGAAGCGTTTTGTGCAAAGATAGCTCTCTTTCTAGTAACTGGATTTTTACTGTGAGTAAGTTCTTCAGTAGACTTACCTGTAGCTTTTTTAGTAGCTGTAAACTTACCTTTGTTAGCAGGATTAATATGAATGCCATTAGCTCCATAATCCATTATAAGACCAGATTGTTCAGCTTGTTTTTTCAAACTTCCACCATTAACAAGTTTATTAAAGGCTTCACCATGTTGTTGCATAAAAGCTTCCTCTGAAGGGTACTTCTTGTAAAAGCTCTTCTCATCTTTTACGCCTGCTAATTTTAACATTTTATTTATCATGACCTACTATTTATATTTGTTTAACCAACCACCATCAGGCATCTCTCCCCATGTTTTTAAAGGGGAAGGAATTGATTGACCTTTCTCTACATAAGGATGTCTCACTTCATTTTCCCATTTATCCGCTTCTTGCCATGTTTTAAATGGACCGCCTAAATATTCTCCTGTTTTATCAAACTCTTTTAAAGCATTTACTCTTTTACCACCTTTAAAAGAAGGTATTAAATAAGCAGGTTCTCCATTTTCACCACCAATAGAAGTAGCTAATTCACTACTTTTAATATCTGGTCTATTAGGAATAGCTACAGCACTAGGAAGTTTATAACTGTTAGGTTGTAAAAACTTAAGTTGTACACCATCAGGAGCTTTATTATATTTATCTAACCAATTATTCATTATTTATAACTTGTTATAGTTGGGCTTATAATAAATTGACTTACTACCCTAGAATCATCTCTATCATCTAATATCATTCTAACTCTTAAATCCTTAGCTCTTAAAGGAGCTTTACCAAAAGATAGTTTACCATAGTTCATATTATCTTGATTTATCTCTTTGTCGTAAGACAAAGACTTACAAGTTTTAATGAATAACGGTTTTTTAACATCTCTTACTAAAGACCAGAATGTATTTATTTGATAGAAATTATCTGACTTAGTATAAGTGATAGTTTTACTATCTGCATTATACTTAGGATATTTCATTACCTCTGCCATATTTCTATATGGCTTTGGTTCTAATTTAAGTATACCAGAAGATTGTTGATTGTTGTAAAGGATGCATTTATTAAAGTAAACATCGTTTGTTTCAATAAATGTGTCATCCTCGTTGTATTTAAATACCTTGCTGTAATCTTTGATATTTTGTAAAATCTCATCTTGTAATTTATAAGCGAATGGATACTCTACTATATAAGGAGCAATAGTTCCATTGTAGCTATTATATTTTTGGTTATTTAATAAGTGATTGTATGTAATAGTTTTATTTCCACTATTCAACCCTGAAAGGTAGAAATTACTGCTACCTACGTAGAAGTTTTGTATGTAAGAATGTAAACTTATCCAAGTTTGCATGTCAAAGTCATAGGACATTGTGAATGACTTATTACAAAAATATTTAGGGTCGTTTAAACTTACTTCTGTTCTATAAGAACTATTAGAAGAACTGTTAGTTGTGTATATTTCTTTATATATGGTAGGAATATAAAATTTACCTCCATCATAAATAATGCTACTATCTAAAGGAACATAATCTAACTTAGTAAGAATCAATCTGTTATATTTAGCATCATACACACCTGTAATACCAACACCATTGAAAGCATTATCTATTGGCAAACCAGGGAAATACTTAGGAAGTTGTACTTCTAAATTCTTGTTAAAGAACTGTTCTACTCCACTATCTGACCCTGTTAAGTTCTTAGGTCTGTTACCTTGTATCAAGAAAACTTGTCCTCTTATATCATCTACTGTAACAGTACCATATTCTGTTCTTTCTAAGAACTTATGCCTACTGCCGATAAATCCTTGGTCTGTGTTAGCCAGGTCTAAAGGAGGTACAGAAGAATTAAATAAACTTTGTCCTAAGTATAGCTGAGCTTGAGATGTTGGAGCTGTTAATAGAGCATTATATACAAATGTTTTATTATCAAATCTTGCCAATACTTGTCTATTCTCAATACCATCTAGGGAATTAAGTTTTCCATAATTCTGAGGGAAATCAAAATAAGAAGATGGTTTATATATTAACCAGTTGTTTCTTTCTAATGTAAGTGGGTTATTTGTACGGTCTTCGGAAAACACTGCTCTATAAGGAAGATGTGTTTTACACTCAGATGGAACCCATCCTAATGGTAAATGTGTAAATACGTTTTCTTTATTCTGTTTAGAATAAGTTCTATTATAGTAGTAAGTGTTGTCGTATGTTATAGGTACATTAACAGCTTGTAACCAATCATCAGGAATTCCTGTTCCTATATGAGGATAGAAATCTCCTTCTTTATTATTAAATGCTTGTCTATTATCTACATTTACTTCAGACTCACAATAGAATGTAGGAATTCCATAAGCAAACAAATACATCCTACCTGTTCTGTAAAAGAATTGACTTCTGTCACAATCTAATTGATGTTTTTTTGTTCCAAAAAATGTACCTAGTATAGCTGCTAATATAGAATTTATACCTGTTGTTTCTGAACCATCATTTGTTTTTGCACTATACCAAAAATTAGGACTACCAACATTTCCTATTTCATTATAGAATATATCAGTACCATCAGGTTTATTAATACCATCATCTAAGAAAAATCTTAGCTTAGTTTTAAATGAGAATTTATTAATAAAAATATCCCCACCAAAAATTTGGTAGTATTGTTTATCTACTTGCGAAATGGTGATTTGAAACCCCGTATCAACTGTTTCGTAAGAATAAAGCTGATTATACTGTTGGAGATTAGCTTTTTTAATACTGCCATAATAACAATTTATATTTTTATTTACTATTTCTGTAACAGGACTACATCCTAATGTGTACCTACTATCATCTACAGGAACCCCAGAAACTTCACTAGGTAATGGAAGTGTTATATTTGTTTTAACAAAAATACTACTTTCCCTGTTATAATTATTTAATGTATACGTATCGTTTACGTTAGCAAACCCATCAATAACATATTGATTACTTTCTAATATACGAAGTTTATTACCATTATTTGGTATCACTTTACTATTATTATAATTACCAACAGAATTATATTGATAAGCATAATTTACAAAAGGGGTAGTTCTTTCAAAAATATCCACTAAAGTTTGATACGTAGTAAAAGCTGCAGTACCATCAAATATATTTACTGCTGTTAATCCTATTGTAGCAGATAATAAACCTACGGCAGCACCTAATCCCATAGCTGTTAAATACAATCCTGCTGTATATATTTTATATCTAGCATGATTTTTTACTTGTTGGAAATGTCCTTGAGATGTTCCATAAAGAGCAGCTTCTAATTTTAATATTTCTCCCACTCCTACTGTAGGTTGGAAAAAAGAAGTATCTGGGGATTGGAATGTAAATCTAGATTTACTAGCTTCTGGATATGATGTATTAGAAATAAATGGGTCTGGTTGTACAGAGTTGTAAGGATAGTTTGGAAACAAATAAGTTGTTCCATCTTTATCATACTGACCAACATTTCTTAAAATACCTTTAGCTACAATAGATTTATTATTCACTCTATTAGCTCTGATAATTTTAAATCCAACTATCTCATCCTTTTGTTCTTGTGTTAAATTAGAATTAGCAATTAACTGTTGTATTTGCTTAACATCTACTTGTACACCTAATGGATATATGTTTCCTTGGTCATCATTAATATCTATCACTGTATTATCAGGGAATTTATGATGACGAATAGGTTGTCCTTTTAACTCTCCATATTGGTCTTCACATGGATAGGTCTCTAAAGACTCCCAATAAGCAAATTCTCCAAAGTCAAAAGGTCCTTTATAAGTGTTAGTTTTTGTAGAATTTAACCATTCGTCTTTAAATGCTGTTTTTGAAGCTGTATTATACACTCTCCATTGTGGTAATGGAATATTATTAGTATCATTATTAGATACTACTGTAAGGTCATTAGCGTTATATTTTCTTCCAGGAATATGGAAACCATCTGTTTCTATTCCTTTAGCAAGTTGGAATACAAGTTCAAAAGCATACACCTCATCACTCATATATCCTTTAAAATTAACCACGTTAAGTGGGTCATTAAACCCAATAGCAGGTAGTCTATATCTACACCATTGTAAATGGATGTTATTAGCTATTTCTTGATAAGAAAGTCTTTCTACAGTTTTAACATCTGCTCTGATAAGAATATCATTAGCAGTGGTGATGATTTTAGAAGTTTCGTAAACAGGATATTTCTCAGCAATCTCTACTAAAGAAAGAGCTTTTTGTGTAGTATTTTGTCCTGTGTACACTATTGTTTCTGTAGCTTTATTAATTTGGTAAGTACCTATTAATGAAGGAGTTGTCACTCCATTCACTGTATTTATAACAGCTAAGTTAAAATAATCATAATATCCTATAGTGTCTAAATTAGAAATACTTAATGTTACAGATTTTGTTACTGGAGCATTAAAATCTAATGTTACATTAGAAATACTAAAAATAGGCACAGGATTGGTAATAGAGTAGTAGGATGTATATCCTTCTCCATTAGCATTAGAATATTGAATAGCAAACTGTACTGTTCCTGATTTAATCTCCCCATCACTATCTACTGCTATAACGTCTATCTTAGGAATAGCAAAAGATGGATTGATGTTTAATTTATTACAATCAATCTCAGGTAGTATAGTAGTTCCGCATGCTTGTCCTGTAGCAGGTATTTCTTTATAAGGTAGATTATCCCAATTTAAAAATCTGTCAGGATTATAACCATCTACCCAATATATTTCAAATCCGCAATTAGAGATTCTATGTGCGGATTGTAACACTGGATGTTCAATACTTAAATTAAGACAACTTGGGTCTATTCTTTTTGTATATGTACAACCATCTATATCAGACCATCCTATCTGACTTTCTTTTGTAGTGGGATTAGCTAACCACCAAATAATAATATTCTTCTCGTACACAGGTCTTCTACCTATTACTTTAAACCCTTCAGGAAACTCTATGCAAGACTGACTTCCAGGTTCATTTTGTAAGTTTACAGATTGACCGTCAAAGCCTTCTGCTATAGCATTTAAAGCATATGTCCATTGACCCTTTTTAACTTGGGAAATACTTGTCTCTAAATTAAGACCTAATGCACCGAAATTTATATTCTCTTGGTCTGCCATAATTATCTTCTCCAGATTGATTTAGTCCTATCAGGTAATTGATACATATTTAGAGAATTTCTCTGTTTCTTAATAGCCATTATTTTTTGCTGACTAGTTTGTTTTTTGATTTCACTTTCTGCAAGTATATAAGCTTCGTCAGATTGTTGCTTGTACATAACAAGCTTTTGCTGTATTTGGTTAAATGTTTCATCAACTATCTGATTGGAAAGCATCTCAAAACATTTATATTTAATAAATGCTTCAATGTATTCCCTTATACGATAGTTATCTGGAAGTAGTTGATAACCAGATTCATCTGTATCTTTAGCATAAAACAATAAATACACTGTTCCTTCCTTAAAGTTAGTAAGAAACTTATTACCATGAATATCAAATGTTTCTGCACTAGAAGAACCAAAATTAGCACAATCAGAAGCACAACCCTGTTCAGCATTAATATTTCCTGGTCTTAGTAAATACTGTCTAGTGAAAGACTGATTCATTTCGTTGTTAGTCTTATATACAGCTTGAATTATACCAGGAAGACAATCTTCCCCACAACTATCGCTAGTTGTCATTGGAGATACTTTTATAGTAGAAAGAGAGGCAGCTTGAGAATAGAAAGAAGCAGCACTTCTGTAAGGTAGTCCTTTTACTTGTGTGCACAACCAAGCTTCTCTCACCTTATAGAAATTATCAGGTAGTCTTGCTTCAAATTGGTCTAGGTGTAATATTGTATTAGCAATACTATAACTAGATTTACCCAACTTCCTTAAACATTTATCTGTCCATGTTTCAAATAAAACATCATCTATAGCACCTGTATCAAAGTAACTCTTAAGCTCTTCCTTGATAGTAGCATAGATGGGTTCTGGAGAAATAAAATCGTATTTATAATAGTATGACATTATTGGTATTTTTATTGTAAGAATAGGGATAGCATGAGTAAGGATATTATTATGTAGGGAAGATATTTTTGTATAGCATCTAAGAAGTCCCAGATAATATTATCATTCTCTCCATTCATGGTATTTGTGTTGTTGTTCTTTATTAGTTTTAATGTAATGGGCTATCATTCTGCTACTTACTCTAGAAGGTTTAAACCACCATAATTTTGTAAACTTCACCCTTACATCTTCCTTGAACCATTTCCAACCAAAGAAATACCCATCTGTATCGTAATTAAAGTTGTATATCACCTTACCTTTTGCTTTAGTTTTCACCCAATCTATAGGAAGATTAATATACTCTTTACCGTTAGGAGCTAATTTCTTAGCTTTTCTTTTCTTTTTTGTAATTGCAAAACTACCAAATCCCCAAGGTAGTTTTTCTCTATCTCCTGTCTCTAATAAGTAATTTCTGAATGATTCGTTAAATTGATAGATAATCTCTGTCCATTCTTGTAAGCTAATATCTATGTGAGGATGTTTAGCTTTAAAATCTCTATAACACTCTGGAGAACCTGTACGCACATCTACCTTTACTCTCATATTTAGTCTTTAGTTTGTTGTTGTGTATTCCTAGCTTGATTATCTTGGTTATTATCTGTAGTGTCTTGAGATAGATTGAAATATGTAGAAAGAAGATATTTAGAAGTCATTTCTATGATGTTCTGATGTAAGTATCCAGGAGCTTTAAATTCATTGTCTAAAGGATTCTTACACAACTCCTTGTTTTCTACTGTCTTACATTTACAACTATCGCATCCTTGTGGGTATAATACCTCTACAGGGATTTCTTCAGAAAACCAAGCAATCAATTTTACCATCTCTACATTTGGGTCAGTTACATATAAGTAGTTATTCTGTAACCAATAATACACTTCATTCTTCTTTACAGGAAGATTTAAAATGTTAATATAGCGAGAAGGGGTTATTTCTTTTAACTTTTTCTTTTGGTTAATAGAGAATACAGCTTGGATAGCATTCAGATAGTTAGACTCCTCAATTCTTGGAAGTTGTAATTTAGTTCTTGCTATAGTGCATTCTTCTACATAATCACAACATTCGGATAATGGTACTTCAATGAGTTCCAAACAAGGAATAACAGTGTAAATACTATCTGTAGCTACTAACTTACGTAGGTTTAATTCTCTACGAATTAACACCTTAGCAATGTTGTTTAACTCTGATAGTATAGAACGGTCATTAAGCACAGAATCACCGCTTAATAGGCGGTGACTTGCTCTGATAGTAGAAATGAGATGTCTATTAGTTGCCATACTTTAATTTCCAAATTTTATGTTTGTGTTGAGTTACTGCTATGGCAGTAAATGTAATGTCTTGTTTACTAGAAAACCAGAAAGACCCATATGCATAGTGGCTTTCACTACGCATAGCCTCATATATTGTAGACTTTGTATATTTTAATTTATTATAGATTTCACTAGTAGACTTATACTTCTGTATAAGACAACCATTAGAGTTATACTGATATACAGGTATAGTTTTATAAGATGGTATTTCTTTTATTTTTCCTATGTTTTCTACTTTATAATAACGCCATTGGTAACCTTTATAACTTTTAGTTCTATTTCTAGCACATGAACTTGGTTCGTAGGTAGTTTTAAAATGATTTTTTACCTCAGTTCCAGAAACCCACTCCTTTACAAAATTTCCTTCTAAATCATACTGATATAATTTCTTAGAAACAGGACTTAAAACACCAAATTTACCTTTATTAAAACTATTATTACTTATTTTAGTCTTAGTTGATTTAGATACAACTATATTTGTAGTACCTTCTCCTCCATCAGTCATATTTGCTAGACAACCTGTTTTTAAATCAATTCTACCATACAACTTAATGAATTCTTTTTCTTTCTCTTTTATGAATTCATAATCATTTGATTCTAGTAGTATCTCTATCTTGTAAATAGTTTTATTTTGTATATTTTTACAAATATGAGTTCGCTTACCATAGTAAGCTCTGTGATATTCACTTTTATTAGATTTAAAACTATTTAGTCTTACTCTCTTAGTACCTATGCCAATGTAAAAAGGTTGACCGCTATCCAATCTAATATATCTATATAGATAATATCTGCCATTATCAACTATCATATTAATTCTTTATATATATCAGACATACCATTTTCTACTGTTATGACGAAAGCAGTCATTTCTGCTTTACTATCCGTATATCCATTTTTATCATCCCATTTAGATGTAGCTCCTGATAATTGTGCTACTCTATAATATTTAATACCATGTAGGTCAATTGATAATTCTGTATGTTTATCTCCAGAAAATATCATATAGTTATCACAACTAGACCAATGCTCTTTAAATCCAATAGGGAATTTAGCTGCTAAATCTCTTGGTTTAATAGCATCTCCATGATTAAACATAATACCTGAATTACCAAATTTATGGTATTTAGTATTCTCTGTAGAAGAATCAAAATGTATATTAGATTGATTTCTAAAATACATCTCTAACCAATTTATTAAATGCCAACCCACATATTCATCATGATTACCTGGGATATACACTATTTTTATAGTATCTGAATATTGTAATAATGTATTTACTATTTCAATTTCATGATTACAAATAGCTTGAAAAGCTGATTGATAATCAAGTATATTTTGTTGCGGAGTTCCTTTAGTTGTTAAATTAGTCCATTCTGAATTAAACTGGTCAGAACCAACTACATATACTACTTCTCTAATATTATTAGTGGAAGATGCTTTAATTAACATATTAAGCACACATTCTTGCTCTCTACTAAATCTTTTATTTATATAGTTATCACCATAAATATCATATTTATTGTAATGGGCATCTTGTTTAGGTAATATTAAAGATATATTACTATTTTTAACTATAGGAAATACTTTAGTTATTGTAGCACTAGAGGGTCTATAGGTTTTAAGAAACTCAGTAAATTCTTTAGTGATAAATTGAGGTGATTCTACCTTAATTAAACTAGCTAAAACAGAAGAAGTAAATTTACCATTACTTTTTAACTTACTCCAATACGTAGATATTTTGTATCTACTTAAATCTATCTTATGTAATTCTGCTAACTCTTCTATATCCTTTGGTTCAAAATCTAGCTCTATTTCACTAGACATATCCCCACTATCATTATTTACTTTTGTACTATAATTATATACTTTTCCTGTAGAAGTAGTAGTAATTGTATAATTATCACTTACTTTAACATCATCTCTTTGTAAGAAATCAATGTTTATAACACCATCTAAGACTTTTCTAGCCTCTCCTTTCGCTGCATTTACTTCTTCTACTGTAGTATTTCTAAATATACTACCACCTCTTTCTCCTCTAACAAATTTCCCAGCACTTCTTTTTAGTTGTTTTGGGTTCTTAATAAAATAGTCTACTAAAATTTGATTGACCATGTTTTAATTTTAAGCATTAAAAAACCTAATGTAAAAGTAAATACTATTTACAATATATCCAAATAAATCTAACTTTTTTAATTATATTTATTAACCTCAGTGATTAGACACACCTCTGTTTTTACCTGCAAGAGTTTAGCTCTTTGGACTTCCTCTCTTAGCTAACAAGAGGACCAACTCACCTAAAGCTCCCAACTACCTGGAGAATACTGTTTTTAAAGATAAACAGTGCGTTTACCAGTATTCTCTACCAACGTTGGAGGTAAGTGATTTTGCACCGTTTATTTAGTTTGCAGGTAGTTGTTGTCACAGAGTAAGACAGAGCAACTTTTTTATCACTTCCTATACCTACAATACCCAAGGTTTTTCATCCAACTGTATTGTAGTTACTTTAAGAGCTAATTTTTAATTATGCGGAGGGTTAAAAATTGGTTTATTTACATGGGTAAATAAAAAAACCTCTGCATTGCTACAGAGGCTTTTTATTGGTCGAAAGAAATTTAGTAGAACTCAAAGATAAGATATTTAATTATATCTTCCAAATAATTCTTTCGACCAAGAAAGAAATCTATTGCAGATGCCGCACAAATATAATTCTTTATAAATAAACTACAAAATTATTTTAATATCTAACCATAACTACACCTGTTGCTGTTCTATAGAATTGACCTGTTGGTAAACTAGCAGCAGCAGTATTATCTGCATATACAGGAAGGTTTACCATAATTAACTTACCATTAAGTAAATTAATATCTGTAGCACCAACTTGATAAATAGAATATTTATTTGTAATTTGAGCAACTACAGTTGAAGTACTTATATCATCAATATAAAGACCTACAGCATTTGTAATAGCACCTGTATAAGTAGTAGCTTCTGTTAATTCAGGAGCTATAGCTCTAAAGGAAGCCACTGTAGTTACATTACCTGAATCTTGGAATTCAGTACATCCTACTACAGAAGATAAAATTCCTGTAAAATGTCCTGTACTTGATTTATATACTGTACCTGATAAAGCACCATGTTTACTAAGAGCATATGCTGTAAATGTACCACCTGTATTTTTTACATCTAAATGTCCATATACACCTGTAACAGCAAATTGTTGAGTTTCAGTTCCATTAGAACCCAAAACACCTTGACCTCTAATTCCCCAAGCATTGTGGTTAGCAGAAAGTAAAGTAGCTTTAACAACAAAACTATAAGTTGTACCTGAATCAATAGTAGTATTAGCAGCTAAAGAACCACCAAGTACAATGTTTACTCCTGTTTGAGTAAGTCCACTGTAAGCATTAGAAGTATAATTAGGAATATTCAATACACTACCTACATATGTAGCCGCTCCTGAAGTACCTGTAGTAGTTAATGTAATTGCTGTAGCTCCAGGAACAAATAACCCATCAGAGTTAATTGTAATAGCATTACCTACTGTGGAAGAAATAGCAACATTACCTGTAAGAGTATGATTATCAGTACCACTTACAGCTAAAGATAAGCTATTCGTACTTACTACTGAAATAGGAGTTTGTGTAAATGTTTGTGGAGTAACTACTAATCCATTAACACCTACTGTAATAAGGTTAGGTACTGAATTATCCACTTTAACATCTGCAGTAATTGTATTAACTGCATTTGTTAATGTAATGCTATTTGTTGTATTAAAAGTGTAAGTTGTAGCTAAAGTAGCTACAAACAAACCATCTGAATTAATACTAAGTTGATTACCTGCTGTAGCAGATACTTTAACATTAGCTATTAAAGGAGAACCAGAAGTTCCACTACCTGTAAGAGCAATAGAATAACTATCTGTATGTGCCACTGTAGAAATAGCAGAAGAAGAAATTTGTAATTGCTTAGTAGGATTACTACCAATTTCTGTTACAGTGATTACACCCGTACCTACAAGTTTATCTAATAAGTATCCAGGAGTATTATCTGTGGCAGAAGTAGCTACAAGTTTATCATTTCCTACTATAGGGGTAGTAAGAGCTACAGTTTTACCTAAGCATGCATTTCCACTATCTGTTTGTGTTACAACAAAATCTGCAGAGAAGGTAAGTTTATTTTTAATATAATCATCTACTCTTGAAAGTATTTGTTGAACAGTATCTTGTAAGCTTGTTTGAGGGGTAACACAACCAAATGTAAGAGCTGTATAGTCAAATGTACCTGTTTGGCAAAGTCTAGTTTTAATCTTCTCTATTGTAGATACTAATGTGTCAGAAGTGCCTGGGCTAGGAAGACAACTTCCTGTATTGTTAAATACAGGGAGAGTACTAGATAGAGCTTTAACTTGGCAGATTTGGTCTACTAATAAAGAGAAAGCATTAGCTATTGTAGCAGGTGGAGTTGTAATAGTGAAACATTGACTCCAGTTTACTCCACTTAAAGAAATGGCAGAATTCAATGTACCAAAAGCTGTACAATATTTATTAAGAACATCTTGTAAACTATCTGCTGTAGTAACTCCTGCAAAAGAACATGTGATAAGAGGAATTTCAATAGCTAAGAATCTTGAGTTTACAGAAGCTTGATAAGCTGTAAATGTGGTTCCTACGAATGTATCAAACAAAGCTTTATTAGTACAAACATAAGAAGATATAGTTTCTACAAATTCTCTTTGTGTAGAAATAGGGGCTAAACAATATGTGTTATAAGTAGAATAATCCCCAGCAGTAGTACATATTTTTTCATCCATCTTCTGTAAAACTAATTCTAAGCTATCATTTACAGCTACACCAGTACATGGTAAGGTAGGTCCTGAATAGTAAACACATTTAGCATTTGTTAATTTACCACCACATTCTGAAGGTATACAACTGTTAGCATAAGTTGTTTGGTTATTATATACCTGATAGGGTGTATTATTATTGCAATCTTGACAAGGCATGTGTATATTTTTAAAAAGTTATTATTATGGTAAATACATGATGAAATATCCAGCTAAAGAAGGCTGTCTATTATCATGTGCTTGAGAACTTCCTGCAGAACCAATAGAAATATTAGTAATAGAAGAATTTGTTGTTTTTACTTTTGTACCTGGTTCAGCTCCTACTACATTACTTCCATCCCCTGCTCCTTTCTCTAATCCTACTACATCATGAGTATGTCCAGGGTCTGTAATACTATGCGTATGGGCTGGCATTTGAGAAGATGTTAAAACAATAGAAGATGCTCCAAACTTTTGGTTGAGAACATAATTGTTTCCTGCATTAGCAGGTAATGCTGGGTCTACTGCTGAGTCTAATGCTCCCCCAGGAACTCCTTGAATAGCACCTACAATAGTACGTCCTCTTAAATCAGGAGTACCATTACTACCATTACAAATATACACTTTATCAAATCCTGTACTTGACAATCCTTTACCAGAGTTATCAAAATTACTTAATGGTCCAAAATAAGGCAGAGCTACATAAGGAACCATTTTGGTATTTTGTTGTACACTAGATACATTACCACTAATATAAGAAGAAATTAAACTATTAAGTTGACTAGCTTTAACATAGTCTACCTCTATTGCAGTGAGACGTGTATCCATTGTGCACACTTTTGTAAGTAATGCTTGGATAATTTGGTCTCTTGTAGGAGATGCAGGTAATCCTGTCAAACAACTAGTGTTGAATGAAGTACTAGTTCCCACTACAGCTTGCAAAGAAGTTACGTCTGACTTTAAAGAACAAATGGCTTGTTGATAAACATCTAACAAAGTAGCTAGGGTTTTATCAGCACCATTTAACAAAGTAGTAAGGAAAGTACAACTAAGTGGTGTGTCAAGAACAATTCCTGTACCATTAGCGGCTGCTAATAGTTTAGTGATGATAACTTGCTCTAATTGATAGAGAGAATCACCTTGGCATATAGGTAAAGCAGGATTATCAGCACCTGTATATTTAACACATTTGTCTGATATAACTTCTGCACATCCGTTAAAGCAGTCTGTACAAGGCATAATTATTTATTTAAATAGATTTTTATCTGAGATATAATTTGGTTTAATTCCACATCGCATGCATAGTTTGGATTGTACAGACGCTTTGTTAGAATTCTTTTGTAGTGTAATAGTTTATTAATAGCTACCTTATCGTAGTTTAAGTTTAATAATAAACTAATGTTATTCCAATGGTTCTTCCCATAATAAAATAATTTACCATCTATTTCAGATAGTAAATCAATTATGTTAGCACAACTAGAATTTGATGTTATACGTACAGTGAGCATTATGGTTTGTTAGTTTGTAGTGAAACACTATAACAAGAAGGGCACATTCCTTGGATAAGATTGCATGAGCATCCTACAGGAGCATCACACACTTTACAATTAGCCATGACAATTACATTTATGTTGTATAAAATAATTTAGCATTTTATCTGCTTTCTTATATAATTTTAAAGCTAGGTCAGGAGCATTCTTATTTGCACAAGCTACAGCTTCCTGAATATAGTAGTAAATACTGTTTAACTCCTCTTCTTTTTGGGCTCTTAATGGACCATCGCATTGAAGGATGTCTAATTTCATAAAAGCTGTATCAAATTTCTCTTGTAACTTTTCTATTCTAATAAAGCTACGTGTAACATTATTTATATAAGCAGGAGCTATAGAATATTTAATTGTATAGATTCCATCAGGAAGGTCTTCTATTTCTTGTCCACCACATGTGATGTTAAGGTTTAAAGAAGTAAAAATGTTAATGCTATTAACAGTGAATGGAATTGTAACAGGAGAAAATCCTGAAGCTGTTATTTCTAATGTAGGAGAAATAATCGAATAGTTTGTTGGGTATTGTGAGAAATCAGAAATACCTATACTTTTAGCACTATGCGTATCTATAAGTAGTAAATCTAATATCGGTGTTGTAACTGCCATTTTTAATATTTTATTGCATTTAGTCTATTCATCCAACCTTTCAAGAACTTAGCTTGGTCTGGTCTAGCTGCTACAATAGCATTGTATCTATCTAATCTTTTCTGATATAAAGCATCATATTCATCCTTTCCACTATCTCTTTTGATATGTTCTAATAACGTATTAAATGTTTGAGGTCCATAATGACCATCTACTTCAACACCTATAATACCCTGAATGTATTTCACTATTAATACCCTTCCCTGATTTAATCCTGAGTCTACAATATACATTGCTAACTCTTGGTCAGGAATTTGGTCAGCTTTAAAATAGTCCCAATATACAGCTTTTAATACTTTACCTGCTAAAGGTCTATCTAGTGAAGCTACATCCTTACAATCAAATACACCATCATGATTAATATCTACATGGTATTCTCTAATATCATCAAGAGTTAATCCAAACTTAGTGCAGCCTCCAGAATCACCAGGAACATTTTCGTAAGCTGCTCCTTCTAAATTTACTTCTATAGGGAAGTAGATATTGAAATCTGCCATAAAGGTAATTAATTTAAAAACAAAAAAGGGGAAAAGGAATTAGATATTTCCTTTTCCCCTATGGATAGTTTAACTAAAATTATTATTAAGGAATAATTGGAGAAGAATTTATTGGAGGCACACTTCCAGAATAACTTGGAGGAGTTCCTAAAGCAGCAGCCAATACAGTTTGTACTCCTGAACTTATTGCAGTAGGTACTGCGATAATGTCCATAGCATCTTCTTGGATATATTCACCCCAAGCATAGTTAATGCCATAAGGTTTATATTTCACATAGAAAATATCATATACAGTGCCATCAGTTACCCAAGACTCGAAGTTCTCGTTAAATCCAGCCATTCTGTATAAGTGCTTCAAGTAACCAGCTTGATAGCTATACAAGTTTTTCTCTAATTGTTTAACTTGGTCAGAAGTTCCTTGAGGATAGAAAGAACGTTGCAAATAAGCAACAGTAGCTACTAGGTTACAGTTGTCAGCTACGATGAAGTCAGCAGTTGTTGCTGGACCAGCATAGATGAAAGCTCTGAACCAAAGTCTGTCATACTCATAAGGGAAAGCAGCTACGTCACATGGTTGACCATATGCAGTAAGTGGTTTCGCAGTGATAATCAATTTAGAGCTAGAGCCTGTTCCAACACGGTTGAAATAGAAGAACTTAGCTAAACTAATATTATCAGGGTTAATACCAGGAGCACCTGCATTAAGAGCTACAATTAAACTATCTACGAAAGCTTGAGCATCTAAATCAGTGCAAGGGTCTCCACCACAATCTAAACAAGCAGCAGCAACAGTCACTGAACGAGTGAAACCATTGAAGTATAATGTGTCGATATAGCTAGAGTGAGCACGAAGTGTCAAAGACACATCTTCACCAGGCTGAACACTAAAACTAGAGAGTTGAACAATTTCTGTACCTGCAAAAGTCAAAGTAACAGCAACACCACCTGCAGAAGCAGTAGCATTTTGAGACAATGTAAGAGCAGTACCAGAAATAGCACTAACAATTGTACCTGCAGGGATACCTGTACCAGTTACAATCTGTCCAACTACGATGTTAGAGTTAGATGCACCTAATGTAACAGAAGCACTTCCTGAAGTAACCCCAGTGGTGGTAGTTGCTTGAGTAGTTGCTACAGCAGAACTTCCAGAAGATTTGTACCAGTTAATAACACCAGCAGCAGAAATCTTATCAGAACGTTTGCTTCCTTGTAAATAAGTATTAGTTCTACCTTGAGCTAAGTAAAAATATGGAGCAGCAGCAATGTTACCAGCGTTGGCAACAGCGTATGTGTCCAAGAAAATACCAAACTGTCCAGCAGCCAAATCTTGTGGACCGCCAGTGGTAGGTAATGAGTTGCCCACAGGGACAACGAAGAGGGTTGTAAGAGAATAATCAGACATTATTTATTATTTTATATGTTTAAAAAGGTTTATGGATAGTTATTCGTTTGTGTTAATTCTTACTTGTGCAGACTGAGCAGCAGGTTGATTTTCTGTGTACATAGCTAAAGCTTGTACAGTGAGGTCCACTAGTTCATCTTCCAGGTAATTCTTTAACTCACAATCTTGGTTTACGGAATCTTTACCATCTAATTTAACGTATCCCTCTTTATCAATGTATTTAGGATAGCGTATGTATGATATTTTTAATTCCTTTGGTGTAAAACTTCCATCTGTATATACACCTATTTCATCTGAAGAAAGTATACAAAACGTTTCTTGATATTCAAAGCTGGGTTTGAAATGAGTTGTGTTTAAAATAACACCTACATCAGCATGTTTAGCTAGGTCTTTATTCACCCAGATTAACCTGTCTTTGCACTCACCCTTATCAGCAATAATGTAACTATCGACATAAAACATATAAGCAGGAGTTAGCTTTTCTAAGCTCGCTACATACTTATTTAAGTATTTATCTGTCAGCTTTAATTTAAGAGAGTGGTCGTTATAACTTTCGACCAATCTCTGTAAATCTTCATATCTTTTCTTGAAAGCATCAAATCCGCCCCCTAAAACATTGTTACTATCTAACTTTTGTTTTATGAGTTTGATTTGTGCTTCATTGACAGCTAATATCTTATCTTCTAATGGTATCTGTTGATGTGCGTTGGAAGATAGTTTATTTAATTTTTGGTCAATTTTATATAATATACTATCTACTGGAATCATTATACAGATGCTAATTTTTTCATTTTTAATTTATCCTTAAGAGCTAATAAGTCTTCTTGATTATCATCGTCTATAAGGAATTCCACCCACTCAGCTTTACTATCAGCTACTTTGTATTCGCCTTCGTATATCTTATTACCTTGCTTAATTCGGTAGATGTTATGGGCGATAGCCTGTTCTACTAAGTCATTGGTCTCTAAAAGGTTTTCCTTCATATGGGAGAATCTGTTAAAGAGTGCTACAGGATTAGTTCCTTTGTATTCCCCTGTTTTAATTTCAGAAGTTTTAATAACGTTGTCTACTAAGTTGTAAACAATCTCATCTTTACTATCTTCACTAACAGGTAATCCCATTAACCTAGCAATTTTTCTACGTTTAGAAGGAACCATGTCATCCCACTCAGCGATTGCTTTGTTGACAAGTTGTTTCTTCTTAAACATTACAGTGTTATCAATTTCATCGTCAGCTACATAGAATAAAACATCTGGTCCAAAGTCTCCTCTTTCGTAAGCTTGGAAAGAAGATGCTATTGTAGGATGTACACGTAGCCAAGCAAATGCGATTTTTTCTTTAATGTTATCAAGGTTGTAGAAGTTATCTCCATCCATTAACTTTACTGGAGTAACATGCATTTCATCAATACCTTCCTGATATAGAGTGTAGTTCCAGAATTTGCTTGTAGGAGCTAGGTCTTTTTCATCAATACCCAATTCATCAGCAATTTCTTTTCGCCACTTAATTACTCTTTCTTTTTCTGCTTCTCTTTCAGCAGGGTCTTGAATACGCTTAATATATTCAGCGTTTTCGTCTAGACCAGTTTGATACTTATTACCAGTAATTTTGTAAGGAAACTTAAAAACACCAGTACCAGGAGTACGAGTTAAACCTTTAGCGGCTAACCCATGTTGCATTGTTTGTACACCGTCTCTATTAGAGAGTTCTTTCTTGATTGTAGAAATCTTTACGATTTTGCCCATATGTAGTTTATTGTGTCTTTTAAGACTATTAGCAGAGAAGTGAGTGTTGAAACCCTGTCAATAGGTTATTACCCTATTACCATCTCTGTGAAAAATAATTTGAAGAGAGAGACACAAGTGAGGGATATAGTGCCTCTCTCTTCGGTAGGTATTTAGCAGCCTTTTTTGCCACCTTTTTTTCCGCCTTTTTTCATAGGTTAGTAGTTATTAGAATTGAGGAATTTCTTCGATTAACACTGTACGAGACAAGTCTTCGATGAATACATCACAACGGTCTTTCATCCAGATTTCGTATCCAGGGAATTTGCTCGCAGAGCTCATACCTTGAGATTTAGCGAAACCTAAGTGGTGACGAGTACCGTCAATATATCCCCAAGTCATTGAAGGAGCACCCTCCATTCTTACTTCACGAATGTTGTTTACCATAGAGCCATCGCTTGTAGGAGAAACGTCAAACACGAAGAATACAGGAGTAGATTTTTTATTCTGACCGAACTCTAGGTTAGTCTGAGGTAAATCCAACTCTTTCAAGTGAACCAACTCAATCTTACCAGTTTCTCTTGTAACCATGCTATCAAAAGCCCAGTTATAAGTAAGATGTTGTCCTTCACCTTGAATGTATTTAGGACTTCCATCAGCCATAATAGTTAAACCAGAATTTAAAGCATCTGATTTCAAAGCTTGTTGGAACACGTCAAAACCAGCTTCGTTAGTGTACATTTTCACTCTACGGTCTTTAACATCCACACGTCTGTAGAACAAATCTCCAAACACTGAACGTAACAAGTTAGCAGAGAACTCACCACGATTGTACTGTACCAAGTTACCATTATTACGCATTCTGTGATATACACCAGCAGATAAACGTTTAACTTCTTGCTTGCTACCGCTAGATTTAACAGTACCAGGTTTACCCCAAATCATACGCTTAACTTTTAATTCAAGCATAGATTTACGCATCCAGAACTCAATAAATGGTTCCCACTTAACATCGTTACGAGTAAGAGGCATTTCATTTCTGCGTTGAGGGGCATATACTAAAATATCCAAAGCTTTACCAGAAGCATCTTTCATCATTCTGTCATCAGCCCATTCTGTAATTTTGTGCTCGAAACCATATCCAGAAGATAAAGATTCAAACATTGTGATTTTCTCACCAAGACGAGGTAAACCTAACAAATCTTGGTCGAACTCACCGATAACACCGTCAATCAATTCCAATTCCAAACCAACTTGTAAGAACTTAGCAGGAACGAAATCTACTGTAGGATTCTCAGATACTAAAGTAAAGGTGTATAAGAAACCTGCGTTAAAAGGAACAGGGTCAGCGATAGCATAGAAACGAGGACCGTATTGACGAGTACCTACAGAAACAACGCTATTTTTGCTGAATTCGTTAGTGTCTAATACTAACCAGAATTCTTGACCATCAATACCAGGCTTGCTTAAGTCAGTAGTACGTGTAGGTACTTCAATGATTTTAGGGAATTTGTAAGGAACTTGTACGTCCCACTTCCATGCATCACTGTTGTTGCTGATATAGAAAGGCTTGCTCTTGTTAATCATATCCAAGAAATCATTGGAGTACAATGAACTTTGGGTATACAAGCTAATGATTTTCTTATCGTAATCAGCAGGCTCGGTGTTGTGAAAACTTTCTAAGTGGTTGGTATCTGTTAATTTACCAACGGCACGTTTGTCCATTGAGGCTACCCTTGCGTAGGTAAACCCAGAAAGACCTGGAATTGTTTGAATTGCCATTTTATATGATTTTATTTATTATTATAATCCACCCCAAGAAGGCGATGTTGCTCTTTGTGTACCTACTGAAGTCTTGGGCTTTTGTTTAACTACTTCAGAGAACAATTGATTTGTCTGCTTAGTAACACCAGCCTTTTTAATTGTACTTAAAGTAGGGTCTTGTTTTAAGATTTTTAAAAGAACAGCTAACTTTGCTTTTGTAGCGTAGTTCTCAGGTCTTTTTAAGTCTAGAATTTCCTTATCAAAATCAGTTAAAGCTTCTCCTGAACTTGTTTTCCATCTTTCTGTAGTAAGCATATCTTGAACTTCTTTTGCTAACTGTAGATTAATTGGGATACCATCAAAATCTTTTGCCTTTAATTTATCTTGTAAGATTGTATTTATTGAATTTACGTATTGATTCTTTTCTAAAGCTTTTTGTTGAAGAGCTGCTTGCTTTTGTTCTGTAAGTCTAGCTAGTTCAGCTTGTTCTTTTTTCACCAACACTTTATGATGTTTCTGAGCTGTTGCTTCTAAATCACCATAATTTTTAATTCTTTCAAGTTCAGAAGTAATATCTTCCTCATCATAGCCTAAATCTGTAAGAGCTTGTTTGATAACATTTTCTTGGTTATGCTCTAAAGTAAGGTCTAGTTCTTGGAAGTTTTGTATTTTATTCTGAGTCTGATAGTATTCTCTGGGATTAACACCTTTAACAAAGATAGCATCAAAAGCTTCTTTATGTTCATCACCAAATCTCTCTAGGAAATTATCAATAGCTGTTTCAGCTTTCTTTCCTAACTGCTCATTAAATACTTCAAGGAATTCTTCTGGAGTTTTAGGTATGGTAGGTTCTTCACCTTCATCAGTACTAAAAGCACCTAAGTTATATAATTCTTTTGAAAAAGATTCAAAAGCGTTAAATTCTCCTTCTTCTGTTACATCACCTTCAGGTTTCTTTACTACTGGTTTAGCAGCATCATCATCATCATCTGTAGCTTCTTCATCAATTTCAGCTAGAGGGTCAAATGGTTTTTCTGGTTCTGCAGGTGGAGTGTCTTCTGTTTTTTCTGCTACTTTAGCTGTTGGTTTTTTAACAGGGGTGGGAGTAGGAGCTGGTTCGTTAATATCTTTTATTTCATCAGGTTTTGCTGTAGCAGCATCACCTTCTAAAAAACTGTCTATTAACTGTTGAGAAGACGTTGCAATTGTATCTTGAATACCAAAAGAGATACTCGATACATCGAGATTATCAGACATAAATGTAGTTATTTAAAATGTAAAATTAGATTGACTTTTTCTATTAACAAACACTTTAATATATAAATAGGCTGTTAAGCACTTTAATATGGCATTACCATTTCATATTCATATTAAAATCATTCTTTAAAGACTGTAAATACCCTTGATTGTGCAATATCTCCGAACATTATTTGTGTAACGGACATTCCCATTGCTTCCATTTGGGGTTTTAATTTATTTTTTATTTGTGTTAATGTTGTTTTCTTTTTAACTTCTATCCATTCTATATCAGATATGTAGTCAGCTATAACACCTCTTGTAATATCATGTGCATTACTATGAGCTTCATTGATGTCCATAAAGAATTTTCTAATATCAGTGATTTCAAATTCTACTATAGCCCCTACAGAAATTGTCTTACCATCAATTGTTGTAACATTCACATTAGCGACATGATAGGTATCCTTAGTTACTATAGTAGTCATAGTAGCATCCATTAGAGGTATTTTGAAATTAATACCTTTTACTAGATTCTTTTTATACTTTCCCATTCTAAGTATAACACCCTCTTCATAGTCACAAAGTACTATAAAGGGAGATAGGTGTTGAAACCATACTTCTGCTAACCACTGGAGTAACCGAATCAATCCATCTAACATATCTATTTCTTTTTAGCTTTTGAAGCCCTATTCTTTGCATTAGTTTTTGCTATAGCAAGGTCATTTGCCATATTAGCATAGTTCATTTTTATTTTATCTTTTTCTACAGACATCTTTTGTTGCACCTCACTTTGTTTGTGAGCTAGTTCTGCCATCTTAATATCATAATCCTTTACAGTTTTTTGTTGAGCTGCAGCAAGCTTACTAGTTTCTAGAATATCTTGAATTCCATTATTATCAGCATCTTCTGTTTGTACCTTACCAAATCCAGAAGCTTGGATGATAGCAATCCTTTCCTTAGAAAGTCTATCCATCTGCTTATTATAATTTTCATTCTCTTGTTCAAGTTCATGCATTTGTTGAGCTTGTTGTTGAGCTTGTTCAAACTGCTGTTGCTGTTGGTCAAGCTGTTGTTGTTTCTGCTCTTGCTCTTGTTGCTGCATTTCTTCTTGTCTCTTCTTAAGCGTAGCGAACACTTGTTTCATCTGACGCATGCTCTGGGTAGAGTACAATTCAATAACATCAGAGAAGCTACCACCGTTCTGTAATAGAGGTTGTGCTAGAGCTTTTAATTCGTTAAATGCTTGAGTATCCTGTGGACGAGATGTAACAAATACTTTTAAGTCTCTGAATTTCAAGTCGTTACCATTTACTTCAATGAAAGCAGACTCCCCCGAAGATGTAATGTAAGACAATGTAGAAGTTTCTTTATGACTCTCAACGTATTGAGCTGCATCTATAATAGATTGATATACTTGATTCATCACATACTCATGGGCAGCAAATATAGGTTCTGTTTGAGCATAAGATTGAGTGAGGGCTGTGTTTGTTCCTGTAGCTGTTTCTGTAGCTTGTACAGCACCAAGTCTTTGTCTGTTCAAACCTACTAGTTCCCAACACTCATTTTTCATCTGTACAGCAAGATTGTATCTAGATTGTATTTCACTACTTCTTGTTAAATCTACGTTTCTTACAACAGATTGATTGGTAACAGGAGCTTTTGTGTTCTCAGGACTATCGTCATCAAACATAATACCTCTTTCCCTAGCTTCCATTTCCCACATATCAATATCATCCTGTGCATCTCCATCCTTCACTCTTGGTACTCTACGAATGTTTACAGCACCCACATTACCAATCTCCTTCTCTAATAGTTTGAATAATTGATTCATACAAACATTGTAGATAGTTTGGAATGGTTTCATCATATCTACAAGAGAACGAGTTTCTGTATTTTTAATTTCAAAAGTTTGTCCTATAATAGGGCAATAAGGTAGTAATTTAAATGGTTTAACGAAATAAATATCTGGTCCTATCTTAGTGCCTTGATACCATTGGTTTATCCATCCCCATTGTGTCTTACCTATTTGAGTAGGAATATCTCCTTGTTTATAGTTTTCATCTACAAACATAGATTGAGGGTTACCCACTTCATCAATATAATCCACCTTACCTATCTTAGTTTTACTAATCCAGTAAGCTCTAATAACAACGTATTTATAACCAAAGGCTGAAACGTTAGAAGAAAGCCCCAAGAAGTCTTTTAATCCATCATTGTTTTCTTTCATGCTACTTTCAATCATCATCCTTTCTTTCAATACCAATGGGTCGTAAGTATCATATGTAACAGAGTTAATACCTGGGTCCACATTTGGATTACCTAGATTAGACTCTCTTACGTTGATTAAACCGTAGTCTTGTAGAGAAGTACGTAAGTGGTCTATCTCTTCCTTAGAAAGGTCTGGAACTTTTTCTATTATCTCAGATAGTTCCATTACTTCCACTGTACCTGCAGCATATGCACCCATACCTCTATTAGTATTGTCAGATGTATATTTTCTATCAGGAGTAGTAAGGAACCAAACGTTCTTAGGATTAGCTACCTCAATATTAAATCCAAGCTTTGAGTTATCCTCATATATGTGGAAAAATTCCCTAGAAGAAATAAGTAAGTCTCTGAATGAATCTTCTCCTTTTTCCTTCATGGTGAAATCTACCTTCTGACATTCTAGTACATGGTTAGCCCATCTTTCTGCCATAGTGGTATAACTTGCCATATAGTCTTGCACTTGTTGCATTGTAAGTTGGTCAAGTTGTTGAGGGTCAATCTGTTGTCCTTGTTGTGCAGCATTAGCTAAGATTTCTTGTTTAGCCTGGTTTATAATATACTGCTGTAGCACCTGTGTTTTAGCTTCTAATTCTTCAGACTTACTATCATCATCAAAAGCTTTCACTCTATGAATATCTGGACGTTTAGTAAGTTCTCCTAACAAAGTGTTAATAGGAGGAGTAAGAATAGAATAGTGCTTAACATACTTAGGTAGTTCTAGTTCTGCAGACAACATTTCTGTAAAGCTTCTCACTTGAGGTTCTTCATAGAAATCTTCTGGTCTTAGAATACCTTTCACTAAATCGTAGTTTTTAACAAATGTTTCACGATTCTTTGTATACTCTGCGTAAGCTTTATTACCAAAGTAATCCATTGTGTTTTTAATCCATCCTTCATCCTCTTTTTCCTTCTCAGTTTTAAATTGGTCTGGGAAGATGTTTAGGTAGGCATACCTAATGGTACTATCTTTTGTATAACGTATGATTGACATTATGTAAATAATTTAGATTTTCTTTTTGTAAATACTTGTGAATCTCCTGAAAAGAGTTTGCTTCTTTTACCTCTTTTACTATAAACAGATTTTCTTTCCTCTTGTACAGCACCCATTAAAGGGTCCATTTTTAAAGCCTGGGCTATTGCAATTTCAGCAGCTACTATCCTATCCACGTTCAAATCATCTGTGTATTGAATAGTTTCTTCTAATAGAACAGGGTCGAATATTCTTGAAACACCTAACACTTCTCTTATAACACTTCCATTCTCATCCACATCCCTATGTAATAGTTCTTCCATGTATTTCTTATAAGCACCATGTAAGAATGTTCTCACCTTTTCTGCAGAACGAGAAACACCATATTCCCTGTTCTGTGTTGTATTAGGAGTAATTTCCTTTATCCAATCTGGTTGCTTTTCAAGCAGGTGAGCATCTCCTTTAGCTATCATGTGATTGATAAAAGACATCTCATCATTTTCACACAAGGTACGAGCATTATAGAACTTCACCAAATATCTTGCTTGTTCATTCCATGTTTCCTGTTTATCTGGACGAGCTACATAACTAGCTACAAACATATCCTGATATTTCTCTGAGTTGATTTCATGCATCCTTTTATATATATATACAGCTCCAAGAGAACTACTGTAAGCAGACTTTCCTTGTCTATATGGGTCCACTCCAGCTACGTACAATCCGTAAGGCGGAGTTTCAGAAATTGGAAACTCATATATCACTACAGGAGCATCTTTACTATCAGAGGGTCTTAATGGGAAATTACTAATGGGAATTTCATTAGTAAACTCATGTACCACTCTTTCCCCATTATGTGATAATTTAACAGGTGTACCCACTCTATCTAATGCTAAAAGCTTGGCTTTCTGCGACTTAGCTAATGTAACATCAAATATATTTGATTGAGAAGATAGGAAACATTCCTCTACCGTTTTAGGGTAGTACATGATTTGCTTTAAATAAAGCTCTCTGTCTGGGTTTGTTTTAGCGTCTTCTCTTTCCTTATCAATTAAAGCTTCCGCTTTTTCCTTATCCGCTACATTGATTTCTATCTTAGATAGTTCTGTGACATCTTCAATCTGCATGCCACAAACATCAATTAACCATTTATCTAAAGTGGTTTTATATTTACAATCCTGTCTATACAAACCTGATAGGAATAACCCTGTCTTTTTATTTGTTTGTTCATCTAATATAGCTAGAAAGTTATTACTTTCTGGATTGTAAAAGAAATTCTCAGCATCCTTTCCATTGTCAAAAGCACCACCTGTTCCAACTAGAATAGGAACAGCTCTCCAACCATTTTTACCTTTGAACGCTGGTTCAGCAGCTTTGAATGCAGAGGCAAATAAATACTTACCCACCTCATCCATAATAAAAGACTTTGCTGTAGTACCTGCAGCTACCTCTGTATTATTACCATCTTTAGCATTACGAATTACGATATAACTCCACACTTGGTCTTCCCCATCTGTAGTTTTATATCCTAATCTAATCTGATTTGACCTCCAGGTTTTATCCAATCTAGGAATATTAATTCCTTCCCAAAGAGATTTTAAACCGAAGTCCACTTTATCCTTTAACAGGGATAAGTCATTGTCATTACCACAGACAATTACGTTTTGTGTATTCTCAAAACTAATAGCGTTTAAACCAAAATAGGAAGCCTCCATTTCAGATTTACCTCCTTGTCTACCACCTACTTCTATATATCCCTTTCTTTCTAACTTACATTTTTCCAAATGTTCAGCTCTTATCCACTCATTATCTCTTAACTCAGGTAGAGATTTAACACGAATATCATTACCAAAATTATCTACATCATCTATACGAATCCACCAATGGTTTAAATGCCAATATAACCAACCAGAAATAAAGACACCATTAACAGTGATACCACCTTGTATTTTCTCTACTTCCCAATCAATTAATTGTTTAAACTCATTACTTCCTGGAGGAGGAAGCTTTTTAATGTTCTTAAAGAATTCTGTTGTAGTTAGTTCCATTAACTTTGCATCCTATGAGGAATTGTTGAATTCCCCCTAGCTTCTTTTTTAGTTTCTTCTTTCTCCCTCATTAAATCAACTTCTTTTAACAAGGAGAGATAGTTCTTCATTGTATCTTGTATGAATTTACCCTGTTGTTCTATAGAGGCAATTACCATAGGCATCATCCCCCCTCTAGCTGTAGGTTTCATTTCTACACGGTCCTTTAATTCATGTAAAGGATTTGCATCTACATAAGCTCTCCAGGATTGTAATTGTTCCTCAGCCCATTCCAGCTCCATTTCGATAAATACTTTCTTACTGGTAGCCATCTTCGTCTTCTTGTTGATTATCTAACAGGTGTTCACTATCCTTTAACAATTCATCTATATACCTATCATCTTCAATAGGGGTTGTGTCTAGAGATAGTTCTGTTTGGTACTTCTGTAGGGCAAAAAGAAATTCCTTCCCTGACATACCCCAAATATCCCCATAGTCTATTGTTGCTGTAGCAATGTGTCTAGCCATAGTAAAACTAGGATAGTCCTCATGGAGTTCTTCCAATACTTTTAAAGCTTCCTTGTAGTTATTCTTTTTCATACCCATTAGTTTATCAAAATTCCATTAGATTTAGCTGACAGTTTCTTAAACTCTGGGGTAAGAACATCTATTAATAATCTAATATTTTCATTTGCTTTTTTATTAGTTTCTTCATCAATACCTGGTGTGGCAACTAAAGCTCCTAATTGAGCCATTGCAGCAAAGCATTGTTGTGTAAGTTCATGTTGTTGCATGTTATTCTTTTATAAGTGAAAATTTTAGGTCGGGTAGTTCAGAACAGTTAAACACTAAATATTCGTGTGGCGGTTCCTCGTTTAATACCTCTCCTGTTATAGTTTTTTGCATGTTTGCATAAGAGGAAGGGAAAATATTAGTTTTCATCTTCTCTTGATACACCACCACTCTTTCTTTAATATATTCTAACTCAAACATATTATTCGTTTATAAGTGATTCTATTTCAATACTTTGTTCGTAATTAGCCACTGCTAACCATTTTGCTTGAGGACATCCACAATCTGTACATCTTGCTTTAGCTTTTAAAAAGCATCCACAATCCTTACATCTGGACGTGAGGGTAATTTCCTTCTCCCCAAATTCACATTCTCTACATATAGTAAGTCTTCTATCTTCTAGTTCCTGTAAGTATTTTGAAGCCTCCTTAGCAGGAAAGGCTAGATTCTTCCATCCTTGCAATATATGTCCGATATTAATTTCCATCTAATCCAATTTTATATTCTAAATAAGCTATATCTTCCTTTATAAGTTCAATGGCATTCTTCTGAGATTGTGTGGGATGTTCTAAGTTAGAAAGGGTTTCTATCTTCTTATATAACCTAACCACTTCCTTTTTAGCTACACTCACCCTAAACATCAACTTACCAAACCCACTGATTTCCAAAGAGTTATTATCTTTCATGCTTTCATTCAGATGTTTAAACTGATGATTGATAATCTCCTGTATGTCATTTTCATCCCTTCTCATCTTCACACTCATCTTCCTAATAATATAATCTCTTAGGCTGAGGGTGGTTGGTTTATCATCAAACATAATTGTAATATAATGTTCTTATTAAAATCTAAACTAATAGAGGGTGTAATAGATATTTTATTTCCTCTTTTAATAAACACTCCTAGTCTTCTAAGCTTGCTTATCATATTATTAATAGTGGCTAAACTACTATTGTATTTCTCACAGAAGTCCTTCTTTGCTGCAGGATTAGTTATTCCACCCCTCAAAGCTGTAAAAGATAATAGCTGTAATTCCCTATCTGTCAATCCTAGCTTGTTAATACTAGATATAATAGAATAGTAAGAATATGCTACATCTTCCCTTGAGAGCTCTTTTCTAATCTTTTGAATTATTGTTTCCATATTTAGTTAAAAAGCAAAGCTACATATTTAATATCAATTCCAAATGACTAATTAAAAAAGTTTATATAGTTAATGCTATATTAAAAACACACCTGTTTAGTTATTCTGTCTCGTGTAATAGAAATTCAAACTCCAATATGATTAACACCATACCTATAGTGACTACTTGAATTGTTTCCCCATCTTCATTAGATTCCCACCTAGAGGACACTCCAAAGTCAAACGTAGGATATTTAAATGTATTAATACCAATAGAAAATGCCCATTGTGTAGAATTAAAATACCCAGAAGTAATTCCAACTAACACTAAAATGCCAAAAATAATTAAAATACTAGTCATGTTTTGTCTTTTTATAGAATTCTTTAATTAAATACCCCATTTCGTAAGCATACACTTCATCTGTATCTTCTGAATGTGGAACTCCCACATCATGTAAAATAAATTCATTCACATGTGTCATTTCATGTGTGAGCAAGTCTTGGGATGGATATGAAGGAAACCACACCATTATCACCCCATCTTCATCTGCCGTACAAGCAGAGGAATTAAAATCCATTGTACTACTATACTCTCTAACTAAAGAAGTATCCTTTGTAATGAATACTGTAATAGAAACGTCAAATGTTCCACCATCCATTTCTATGTATTTTTTAACAGGAGTAGGAATGAACACCTTTCTTGGTTGTGTAGTTTTCTCTATGAGGTTGTTGTCCCATATTAAATAAGCGGTGAGTAAACTAAACACCATTATTAACAATCCTAATATACTTAATCTTTTAATCATGTCTTAAATTTCTATATTGGTCCTTAACTCTTTGAATCTCTTCTACATAAGCGTCACTCCTTCTTTGTTTGTACTCATCCGTTTCCTTTATCTCCTTATATACAGAAAGCATAAAAGGGATTTTTGTCATCCATCCCATAACACACCCCATACAAAAAGAAAGAATATGCCATATTGTAATACTAATAAAGAAGTCTACTATCATACTCTCTCCTCCCTCTCTGACGTAATACCAAACCAATCATCATATAATGCTAGCAACAAAGCTATTTCAGGAGTGTGAACACTCTCTATCTTAATGAGAGTACGAAATCCCAATATTCTTCCTTCTAATTCTCTTATCTTATCCATATTAATTTGTTTTAATTTCCACCTTATAATTAGACAACCCCTTAATTAAATTATAACACTCATCGAGAGAATATCTCTTAGCAGGAAAACTCCATGTAGACCCCTTTCTATTCTCATCTATAGAAATATCCCACATGGGATTATCCATATCATCTATCCTATACCTATACCAATACCCTTTATATAACATCATTTATTAAAATATCTATCTACATGAAGGGCAATTAACCCAATTAATAATCCCAAGGCAATTAATCTTTCTAAAGACCACCATTTTATAAACTTTGCCATACAATTAATTTACCCCAAAGCTATAACATATTCCCTACATATGCAGGAGATTATTTCTATCTGGGAACATTCTGGGAACAAAGAGAGGGGTATTTCAAGGTAATGTTGTAATAAAGAGTGGGATATTGAAATTTTTTTTTATTTTTTCAAACGTTTTATGTGAATGGGAAAATGGACCTCTTCAGCCTTCAACCCCCACTATAATTTCCGAGTGTCGGTATATCTCCGCCATTCAACCAATAAAATCTATTTTATGGACTACAAATCACATTTAAGAAGTGCGTCTTCTTCTAAGGTAAATCGTGTATCAATCAGTGAAATCGCTGCAGTAATTGAACCTGTAAACCTTAGACTCGTGAATTTTAAGGAAACTGATAAGAACTATTTGCACCTTGTGGCTGCTGATGGTACTTACTTTCCAATTGGTTTAGGTGCTACTGTTGTTCTTGAAGGTAATAACACTCAAGAGAAGATGACTAACTTAATGAAAGATTATGTTATCTACACAGGAACCTCTACTAATGGTAATTGGTTTTCTTTCGGTAAAGCAGGTGAACTTCCTGAATCTGAACTTGTTCCTTTTGCAGCAGTGTTTGCTACTATTGGAGCTGTTGCAGTTAATTAGTTCTAACGAATAAGACAATCCCTTAATTGGGATTGTTTTATTTATTCAAGGGTGGGATGTACGTATTACATAAGGGTGGGACAATATATTAAATTCATTGGACTTCTTAGTTCAATTTTATATACAACAATATTTCATAACTCCTTAATAACCAACATATTATGGCTATTATATACGGAACATTAGTATCTGTTGAAGATGCTAGAGAGTGGGATTTTAAATAATCCTACATATAGAAGAGAATTAAGGGAATGTATTAACGTATGTTCCCTTTTATTTGTTTCACAAAAGGTTCCACGTGGAACATAATATGGGAGTGTACCTATACTCACTAAATTAAACGAATATTCTAACGTCTTAAAACGTTATTGGCATATATTATTATAGCATTAGAAGGAAACTAATGTTATATTCTTCTTATTGATTAAATGTATTATTATGTATATTATTATTAATAAAACAAAAAACACTCGTTCTATTGTAGAAGGTAATTTCCCTAATGTAGAAGATTTATTGAATAATGGGGATAAGATTATTATTATTAGTACATATAGTAATACTATCAAAGTTCCTTTTATTAGTAGTGAGAATGGATATAATGAGGTTGTTTGGGAGTGGGAAGATTATAATTATAAGAGCCTGTAAAAGGGCTCTTTTCTCTTATAATAGATGAACTAATAGCTTTAGGATTGTGAATCATCTTAAAGAGTATTGAGTGATTGATGTTATTGGTTATGACGTAATATACGGTTCAAGGGCTGGAGGATATACACTCCTTAAATGAAATCCTTGCATAACAATACAATACATCCCTTGTGAATACTATATCTATTTGTGTTTTTATATATTTACTTAAAGCTATATTTTATGCCAGAAGAAATTATCATACCAGAAGAACATTTAATTGACATCAATACAGAGAAATGCCACATTTGTGGTGTTTCCTGTAGTGGTGCATTTCCAGTATTATCCCTTGAGAATGGGATGGTATTTGTTTGTAGTAATTGCGATGACAAAATATTTGAGAAAGGACTAGAAGAGCATAAACTTATGTCTATTGACATAGCTTCACTTTAAAATAAATTGTCATGCAATTTTTAATCCACCATCGTCTAGCTATTGGTGTAATAAGTTGCATTGCAGCTTATTTCTTGTGTTTATTCATGTTAAGTAAATTAGCAACGAAAGACGAATGGGAACAGTGAACAAAGCTCTGATGTTTCTACATTGGAGCTCTATAATGCATCATTCTACAGTGGATATGAAGACTTCTTAGAAACAAGTTTAAGCGTTGCAACGAGTTGGGCTATTCTATTAACCCTGCAAGTAGCTTTTGTTAGTATAGACTAAGATGTGAAACCACCTGATTAAATACAGAGTATCTGAATTATTAAGCTAATTACTTACTAATGATAAACAATGTGAATATCTACAGATTTTAATCAGCTCCCAAGGTGTAGCAGTTGTAATAGTAGGGAGATTATAAAAGTATCCTAATACCTGTTTGGAATATAATAGGACTATTACAACTGAATGCAGAGGGCATTAACTTGTTATTAACAATTAAATATATTTTATGGCACTGTCAACATCACTATTAGGTTTAATGCATGACACAGCTCATCCATTAAATAACACAATTGCAGTATGTAAACTAATTAAGAAAGAGTTAACATGTGATTGTGATAAGGATAATACATTAATCATGTATCTTGACCTTATTATTAAAGAGCAACAGAATTGTCAACATATATTAGATAATTATTATGTTGCAACTAAAGATATTCTCTAAAAATATGTACTAACAACACTAAAGCAAGGTTTACATATTCCTTGCTTTTCAACTTATTAATCTTTAGTTTAAATATCCATTTAAGATACCGTTATGCGGGAAGTAATTAGTGCTAACCTCGAAAGAGTATGATAGAACCCTATAATTGTATATAGGAGATGTGGACATTGATTAACCACAGGATTAATTTTCTTTATCCGTTTGTATAGGTAGACGGATAGTGGACTAAGAATGAAAGCCACTTTAAAAATTGGATGCTTATAGTAATATAAGATGGTGTTGTTCCCTTGAGAAAGGAATATATCCTGAAAATCTGCATTGTTAAAAGCACAGAATAAGATGAATAACAACAACACAAGTTCGTTCTCAGCAAAGACCCTAACTTATAAGGACAGCACTGATAACGCTAGGTCAAATAAGAAGGGTGCTAATAATTATTTAATCACCTTAAAATCATTTTAGTATGACAAGGAAAGTTTATGATGTAGAGAATTTTAACTACAACGGATTTATGGTACAGAGCAAAGCTGGTAAAGCTAATTATACAGCTCAGTTCAAAGCTTGGAGTAATGACCCAGGCATATTAATAGCAGATTGTTCAGATGGTAAAGAAAGACATATACCTTCTTGTTGTCTTATAGATGTTAAGCGAGAAGATTTGCCTGAACAAGACTATGAGAATAAGATATATTTTGGTCAACCATCTAAATCTTAATCTATGAAGAAGAAAGCACAATGTATTTTATTAGATACAGAACAACCAAGTAAATTAGTATTTAGTACATCTAAGTATGGTGGATTGTTTAAATCAGAACATTATTCACCTATGAAAGAAATGGGTGATTCTTATAAACATCTATACTTCACATCAGATGAAGAGATAAAAGAAGGTGATTGGTTTATTAATCTATTATATAATACTGTAAAACAAGCATCTAATTGGATATATGTTTCTACTTGTAAAAAGATAGTAGCTACTACTAATCCTGAGTTATTTAAGAATACTAAGTATAACATGGATATGGCTAAAAATAGTTGGTTTAATGCTCTTCATAGAGCTGAATCACCTATACTAATACCAAGAATAGGTGATGACTTTGTAGAGGCTTATATTAAAGCTTATAATGAAGGACATCCTATTACTGAAGTAATGTTAGACTATACATTTGATGCAGTTAAACAATGGATAGGTCACACATCTCGTGAGAACTACCGTCCTAAACTTCGCTCTAATGGTACAGTTATTATTAGTCCTGTAGTAGAGAAGATGTATTCTAAAGATGAGCTATTAGATATTATAACTGATTATGAAATGAGAATGTCAGGTTATAAAGAGAAATCTAAAGAATGGTATAAAGAAAGAATAGATGCTTGGTTACGAAATCATTATCCACAATAAAAAAAATTATATGAAAAAAAGTATATTATTAATCAGTTTATCCATCCTATTAGCAACAGCTACTTGGATAGGAATAGTTGCATTCTTCTATAACTTTGAACCAAGTATAGGAGGATTAGTATTTGTTTGTATGTTATCAGCAGTTGGTTTTATTTTTGCTTATTTAGTATTTGCTGAAGGTAGAAAAGCTATTGTAATACCTGAAACAGATATACAAAGAAGACTTAGATGGTATAAAATAGCTTTAGAAAAAATAGAATCAGGTAAAGAAAATTGGACATGTTTTGCTATAGCTCATAATTGTTCAGAATTTATGAAATTGGGTGATAAATATGCTTGTCATGAGTTATTACCAGAACTTCATAAATGGAGAACTGTTTGGCAAGAGGCTGTATGGTTTAAAGATAAAGAAGAAAGAATAGCAGCATTAAGAACAGTAATTAAACAACTTGAAATGTAATATTATGTATATAGTAATTGAAACTTTTGACCCATATTATCCAAATATTATAGTTGATATAATTTCTGGATTTCCTTTATTATTTGATACTGAAGCTGATAAATGTCAAAAGGGTATTGTAGTACAAATTAATTAAAAATCATGAAAAATATATTAGAATGGATAGTGACAATTCTACTATCCATAATAGGAATTTGGATGACAGGAATTCTATTTTGGGCTTTTTTAGTAGCCAGTTGGGAGTTTATATACAATTTCTTCTGTATATTAGGAGCTAGATTTATATATCTCACTGCTGTATTTTTAGTGTTATTCTTTGCATTAATAAGACTAGCTGAAGACCAACCTGAAATAGAAGGAAAATGATACAAACATCAGTAATTACAGCATACATCCTATACTTTATAGTTATAGGGTGTATGTATTTATCAATTAAAAAACAAAAATCATGAGCTTTGAATTTAAAGTGGTAGAAAATGATGACTATGCAATAGCTATAGGAATCACAAAAGAAAGAGTATTAGAAATCGCTGGCATATTAGCAGAAGAGATGTTAAAATTTCTCAAATCTAATAATGTTACTGTAGCAGAATTACTAGCTGCAGGAGCTAAAATAGCTCAAACACCAGAGGAATTAATGTTCATTGGTGCTAAAATAGGTAGATTTCTTTAAAACATAAAAACATCATATCCTGAGAACAGGGGAATACATATCGTGAATTGGTGATGTTTTTTAAAAACTTTGTTATGTATAGAATATATAAATTACCTAATGGAAAGCGTTACATTAAGAGTTTAATAACAGGAATATGTTATATTGGATTCTATAACGAAGACTCTATAGAAAACACTTGTAATCAAATGAATGTATTTAATACTGACGAAATACTTATACTTTAATTAAAAAATATGAAAAAAATAGTAAATGAAGTGTGTTACTGGTTTTTAGCCGTTTGCGTACTTGTATGCTTACTACCTGTAATAATACTAATAGGATTATGTGCCTTATGGCATTGGGACACAACTCCTTGGGAAAGTGTGGAAACATTATTTAGTGCCGTAGATAATGCCATCTACAACAAATCTGTTACAACATGAAAAGAGTGTATTCAAAAAAACAAAGACATGAAATCTATAAGAGATTATTAAAAGTTGTATGCAAAGATTCATCTACAAATGAAGGACTTTGTTATTATTTAAATAGGGTGAGTGGAACTTATTGGGATTGTGAAATACATGAGTTTCCTGAATTAAATAAACACAAACCTATAGAAATGTTTAAAGGTACTAGATATAAATACCCTGTATATTTTGCACCAACAACATATGCAGGTTGGGAAACTCGTATTAAATGGATTATTCAAGCTATAAAAGATACAAAATGATAACTAAATCAATATTAGACTCTATGCCTGAGAATACAATATTTGCATGTGGAGTACTTCCATGTGATAATGAATTGTACACTCTTGCTATAGATGGAGACCTAAGATGGGTAGCCAAACGTGGTATCATTAATGATTGGGCTATTTATGTATCTGTGGAACCTGATTATATATCTACTGAAGAAAGAAAAAATAAAACAGTAGCAGAATTAGGTACTAAAATATATGGTGAGAGTACTATTAGAACTCTTGTACCATGTGATGATGAGGCACTTAAATTATACAGATATTAAACTTAATCAAATGAAAAACATTTGTAGTGTATTAATTTACCAAGCAATTTTCTTTACATCCTACTTATATGTAGGAGCAAGTAAATGGAACAAAAATAATAGTGCATTAATAATTCAAACACATTAATTATGAAACTTAAAGCAACCCACATTTACATAGCTTGGGCTATTGTAGTGGTATTAGTATGTATTTTCCTTCCAGGAAATCCTTAAACAATATTATTAATCAATAACATATAAAATGAGCTTAAAAGACACTTATTTAGGAGAAATGGGAATACATAAACATAAAGTGAGAGATTTTTTATTTTCTAAAATGCCTAAATATACTAATATAGTAGGTTTAGGTGGTCCTGATATTCAAGAATGTTTAGATAATTATAAAATTAAAGGTTATAAAAACATTGAAGTATGGGAAAGAGATAGTAAAACCTTACTTTTACAACTTTCTAAAATAAAAGGTCATGGTATTAAGTTAATGTTTGGGGATATTTTAAAAGCTACCCCTGACCTACCTAATACTATATATGACCTCGATTATTGTTGTACAATTAAATTTATGACAGAGCATCTTATAAAGTTTAAAAATAACTTTATGATGACTTTTTCTTTAAGAGCAGGCACAAGCTTTACACTAGGAAAATTTTTTAAAGATAGAGATGAATCTATTATAGAAATTAAAGATGTAAATGAGCCTGTATTGCACACAATATTCAAAACAGCAAAAGGAACCTATATTTATACACCCTATTTCGACACATCAGCCATGTGTTGTATAGCTAAAATCAAATAAAATGTCTACAATTAACTTTTGGAAAGAATCAGAAATCAAAGCTGCTACAACAGCAATAGAAAAAATTGGTAATGTATCTAAAGCTGCTAAATGGTTAGCTCCTAGATTAGGAAGACCATTAGCTGGAGTAACAGCCAAAATGTATGAAATTAAAAGTGGTGTTACACCTAAAAGAGAAGCTGCTAAACAAACAAAAGGAATTCAATTGCCTTTAGGTTTTGAATTAAACTTAGAATACAAGAAAGCAACTATTCATGAAGGGTACATTAAATTATATTTCTAATGAAAAATCATTCATTATTCTCTCATGAAATGGGAGAAGAAACAGCTTATTACATCATAAGCCATCATGATTTGGAATATTATCTTTATGAACAAGGTAATTACACTCATGAAAAAGATGGTACAAGAAAAGAACTCCTGGACTATCTCGAAGAACTTGGGGTAGATTCAGATTATATACACATTAAATAAATTAAAATGCGTAGTCGTATTGGCACAGCAAAAAAAGTATGTTCTGTTCGTTTTATGGATGATGAACACATCAAAGTAGTTAATCATGAGAGACACTATACAGTGTGCTCTAGAAGACACGAATTAGAACTAGGTATTTCCCGTTACAGATGGGCAAACCTATTCAAAACAGCAGTAGCTGTATTATCGGTATATATTCCCTTTCTAGGAAATAAGTAATTAACTTATCCTGTTATGTTTTTAATTAAGCATAACAGGATATAATAATTTTAGTTATGACTTTGCAAGAAGCAATAGAGACAAAACAAGAAGATGTAAATAGTAGCGAACAAATAACTAAGGTGTTTTACATCAATGAGTTATTAAGGTTAGACCCACTATTTGATAGAGATGTGAGAATAGCAATGGCTAAATCTCTTAAAAGAGGTGTAACACCTTGTAAAAAAGTAACACTCTCAGATTTTACAACAGAAGAATTATTAGATGTATTAAACCCAATTGATAACGTTATTTCAACAGAAAATTATGGAAATTAAAATCGAAAAATTGCATTTCACACATTTTGATGAGCAATATAAGAAACACAGAACAGAATACAGTTATGAATTAGAATTCAGCGAGACAGGGCTGAACAACGTAAGAAATGAATTTGGTTTTAAAGTGGACCTAAATTCTTATGCTTGGGAGTATTTCTCAGTTAAATATAAATAAAATGTTTAAGGCTAAAGAAGGGGACAGGATAAAAATAACCAAAAAAATCAAAAATGTAGGTAAATGGAAATTTAATCCTAACCCAGGAGATATTTGTATAGCTCTTACGTATGGTTTTGATACAAATATTAGAGTTGTTCCTACAGGTAGAAAAGATTATAATGATAATGATTTATATACACTTATTTATGAAGATGAATATGAGGTGTATATAGAGCCTACCATTTTAAAAACATTTAAAAGTTATTACAAAATTCCTAAAAAAGAATACATTCCTCATGTTACAAAATGGTTAAAATCTCTTGGAAAAACTACTGTTTATGAAAATGAAGATATTACAGATAAACAATATAATTACTTGTTTATAAGTAGTATTGGTGATAATTTTCATTTTGAATGTGCTATATATACAGATATATATGCACCATTTGAAGATTTATATAAATTAGGAATGCCTAAAATAGAGGAACCTTTCTCAAAAAAAACATCTAAATATAAGTTATATGAGAAAGTAAAAACTAAATTAGGAAGTGTTTTTAATGTAAATCGTATAACTTATGATGATGAGGTTAAACAATTCATGTATGGAGGACTGTCAGACCAAGGAAGTCAATTTACTAATTGGGCAGAAAATGAAATTTCTCTTGTAGAAGCTATAGAAACAGAAAAAGTGTATAAAATAGGAGATAGGGTGATTGTTGGAGAATCTAATGTAAGTGCTGTTGGTTGGGAAGGTAATGTTGGAACTGTAGTGAGTATTTGTGATAATGGTAAATATAAATACCAAGTAAAAGTAGAGGATGGATATTGTTTATATACAGAAATTATAGGACTAGCTCCCAAAGAACCTGCCCCACAAGTGGATTTTGAATCTAGTAAGAACATTAAACCTAAGTTTAAAATAACTGATAAAGTATTAATCCAACAAGGAGGATTTCAATATTGTGAACCGACTAGTCAAGGAAATTGTATAGGATTTCCTACTAATAATGGTATTATAGAGTATATAATAGAAGAATTTACCTATGAAAATGGGCATTTTTGGTATAAATTAGTAGATTATGGTAATTGGGTCACAGAAGGAGGGCTGCAAAAAATCAATACCACTACAAAAGAACAACCTATTCCTAATGTGTACAATCCTACAACTAAACCTACACCTAAATTTAAATATCTTGATTTAGTGAGAGTTGATATTCATGATGGTGAATTTATAGTAATATCCTCAGAATATAGATATGACACTCATTTTTATGTTGTAGAAAGTACAGGTGTAGAAGGTAGATTAAATGGTATTTCTGAAGATAGAATAAGCTTTGCTCCTATATTGATACCAGAACTAATTCCTGTAGGAGAAGCATCTATACCAGATGATTTTGACAAAAAGGCATTAAGAGAATATTTAGGACTTTCACCTAAAAAAGAACTTATGCAGAAAGAGAATATAACATTAATAGATACAAATGTTAATTCTACAAAATCAATTACAGAAAAACTTGTATCTAAACCAGAAATTTATTATTTTTAGTGTATGGATAAAATTTGCGGTATATATAAAATAACTTCTCCCTCTGATAGAATTTATATAGGACAATCTTTAGA